>Ga0154569_147_pt1 | contig 21702 bp, 13 predicted proteins | sample RifGroF2_FD_115998 | JGI IMG/M metagenome (GOLD analysis project Ga0154569, IMG submission 115998) | Ignavibacteria bacterium GWF2_33_9
CGTTTAGGGCGTGGACTACCAGGGTATCTGATCCTGTTTGCTCCCCACGCTTTCGTGCCTCAGCGTCAGTAGTAGATTAGATGACTGCCTTCGCCTTCGGTATTCCTCCTGATATCTACGCATTTCACCGCTACACCAGGAATTCTATCATCCTCATCTACACTCAAGACCTGCCGTATCAAAGGCACTTCCCCGGTTAAGCCGGGGTCTTTAACCTCTGACGCACAAGTCCGCCTACGCACCCTTTACACCCAGTAAATCCGGACAACGCTTGGACCCTACGTATTACCGCGGCTGCTGGCACGTAGTTAGCCGGTCCTTCCTTTGGAGGTACGGTCCCAGCCTGTAAAACAGGCTTTTAGTCCCTCCCGACAGCGGTTTACAGAGCGAAGCTCCTTCATCCCGCACACGGCGTCGCTGCGTCAGGGTTTCCCCCATTGCGCAAAATTCCTCACTGCTGCCTCCCGTAGGAGTCTGGACCGTGTCTCAGTTCCAGTGTGGCTGGCCACCCTCTCAGGCCAGCTACTGATCGTAGCCTTGGTAAGCCATTACCTTACCAACTAGCTAATCAGACGCAGGCTCATCTCTATCCAGGTTACCCCTTTGACCTCTCGGCCTCATCTGCTATTAGTATTCGTTTCCAAATATTATGTCAGGGATAGAGGCAGATTACCTACGTGTTACTCACCCGTGCGCCAGTGGTACCGAAGTACCCCTCGACTTGCATGTGTTAGGCACGCCGTCAGCGTTCGTCCTGAGCCAGGATCAAACTCTCCGTAAATATATTTTGGAAAGTTTGTTTCGCTAGACTTACGATTATACTGACAATTTGTGTTTTCTGTCGAATTTACTTTTTGATCGTATGCTTTTCTTTTACTTCCTGTTTTCAAAGAACATTTTGCCGATTGCAAAATTGTTAGACTTCAAAATTACGAACTTTATTTCACATGACCAAATGTTTTTTACTTTTTTTTGAAAAAAAATTTAAATTATTTTTTTCAGCCAATTTTCAGAACATTTAGTTCGTTTATTTTGTGTTTTTGAGAACGTCAATTTCAAAGGGAAACAAAATTACTACTTTTTTTTCTAATATCCAAATTTTTTTGAAAATATTTTTGATTTTTTTTAATATTTTTTCTCTAAACACCTCTAGTCCCCCATCTATTCAACTTATGCGTTAATTAAAAAAAAAGTATTCTTTTTTAATATTTTTACAAATATTTCAATTTTTATATGTTTTCTATCCTTTTATTTCTAATTTTTAAATAAAATTTATAGATATTTTTGTAATTATATCTGGTCGATATCGCTTTATACTGCCTCTCGGAGATATTATACAGGATTTATTCATTTAATATTTTTAACAATATTTTTTATTTTTACTTTTTATGATTCCTGCAAACACTTTGCTGTACTTATTCTATGTGTTATTTTGCTTGATTATTTTATTTGATATTAACAACAATATATATATAATATATTCTCTAGCAAATAAAAAACGCCTCAATCGAGGCGTTTTTCTCATGTTTTATTTAACTAATGGGGAAATTATTCTCCAATAAGTTTTTTCAATGTATCTTCACCAAGCATATCGGAGAAAGCAAAATTAGCTACTTCGTTTGAAGATGGTTGGATTTGTGGAATACTTGTAGGACGGTCATCCCAGTTTCTGCGGCCACGGTTTCCTCTATCATCTCTATCGTTAGCTTTTGGTGTTGGGACATCTTTTGGTTCCAAAATAAGTGATTGTGAAGAAGCTACTAAATCAGTAATTACAACTTCAACTTGTTCACCTTTTTTAAACGGAACTTTTTTGCCTTTACCCAAAGGTCCCATCTTACTTTTTGGCATAAAGCCGTCTACATCATTGATTGCAAGAATTGCACCTTCTGGTTTTACGAAAACAACTGTTGCTGTTTTTTCTTCACCAATTTTCAATTCTTTTTCAATTTCAGGCCAAGGATTCGGCTGAGTCAATTTATAGCTTAAAGTAAGTAATTCTTTATCAGGATTAATTGCTGAAACATGAACGTCAATTTCTTGTTCCAATGAAAGTATATCTTTAGGATTATTAACTCTTCTTGTCCAGCTTAAATCAGGATTGCGGATGATTCCCTGTATCCCGTCTTCGAGTTCAACGAATGCGCCGAAATCAACAAATCTTTTTACTACAGCTTTGTGTACTGAGTTTAATGGGTATTTATCTGCAACATTTTCGAAGAGAGATGGTTCAAGATCAGCAAGGCTTAGGCCTATTCTTTTCTTTGATTTATCTACATCTACTACAACTGCTTTGAATTTATCGCCTTTTTTGCAGAATGTTTTTGTTGAGTCAACTCTTTTACGAGACATGCGACTGATGTGTACCAATCCTTCAAAACCGCCTATATCGATGAAAATACCAAATGTTGTTATGGATGTAACAGGTCCTTCGATAATTTGACCTTCTTTGATTTCGTCCCAGAATTTCTTTTCCAATAAATTTTTGGAAGAAACAATGATGTTTCTCTTGTGTGAAGGAGCATCTTCGTTAATTTCAAGAATTTCTACGTTTAATACAGCTCCTACTGATTGGATTAGTTCTTCTTCAGTGGGATTTGATTTCAATGAAAAATGTGAAGTTGGTAAAAAGAGCGGTGCACCTTCGAAACTCATTCTGAGTCCTCCACGAACACGATCTTCAACTTTAGCTTGAATCACACCATTTGTATCATAAACTTCTTTAAGTTTTGATAAAACTGCTATAGGTATGTCCTGTCTTGTTCTTTGTGCAGGTTGTGGTGCAGGTGTCTGAATTTCAGAAGTTGCTTCTGTAACCGGTGCTTCTGCAACTGGCGCTTCTGCAACTGGTGCTTCTGCAACCGGTGCTTCTGCAACTGGTGCTTCTGCAACTGGTGCTTCTGCAACTGGTGCTTCTGCAACTGGCGCTTCTGCAACTGGTGCTTCTACAATCGGTGCTTCTGCAACTGGTGCTTCTACTACCGGTGCTTCTGTGAGCACTTCAGCATTTTCATTTGTTTGTTCAACATTTTGGTTAGTTTTCACTAAGTTGTTTTGATTGTTATCAAGGTTTGCGTTGATAACAGAAGATTGTTCAGTCATTACTATTCCTGTAAATTTTTGTTAATAATTTGTTTTTATTAGAGGTTAATAAATTAATAATTTTATTATTGTTTTTTATTTCTTTGTAATATAGATTACAAAATTACAAAATTAGTTCCAATAAAATCAAATATTTAGAAATATTTTTTCTTTTTGAAATGCAATTTTTGGATTATTATATTAAATTAATCTGGATTTTGATTTATTTTTGGTTTATGCTTCCATCTCCGGTGCGACCAACTCCATTGTTCAGGGTTTTTGCGGATATGGTCTTCGAGTATTTTTACATGTCTGCGGGTTAATTCCTTTACTCCTTCTTCATTAATAGACAGGTCGGAATGATCAAGCTCTTGAGTATGGCAAACATAAGTCCCGTCTGGCTGTCGGGTATTGAATCCCATAATGATTGGGACGTCAAATTTCAATGCCAATTGTGCTGGTGCTTCGTAAGTAGTTGCTAATCTTCCAAAAAAATCAACAAACATATCTTTGTTTTCCTGAGCTGCCTGATCGACAAGCAGTGCTATTGTTTCCTTTCTTTTTAATCTTTTTACTAATTCGAAAGCAGATTTTTTCATGGGTACTGTCATGTTGCCACGATAAGTACGAATCCTGTCCAGCCAGTCATTTACCGGTTTATTTCTCAGTGGTTTTACAACTATTGTGAGTGGTAATTCCGAAATATATCCAACCGCATAAGCCATCATTTCCCAATTTCCGTAGTGTCCTGAAAGAAATATTATTCCCTTATCCCTTTTGAAAATCTCCATAATTTCATTTATTTCGGGGAATGTTTGGTACTTTTCAATTTGATTTTTGGGTATATATTTCAAAGCAAATAATTCAGCGAAAGTAATACCATAGCTAAGGAAGGAACCGTATCTGATTTTTTTAAGTTCTCTTGTACTTTTTTCGGGAAAGGCATGTTTTAAATTTTCTAAAGCAATTTTTCTTCTGCGTGGACTAAAAAAAAACATTATACAACCGATAATTTTACCGTATAAAGTTCTCATTTTTCGGGTTAAAGGTATTGAAATTCCGGAGAGGATTAATAAAAAGAAGTACTCAATTTGAAATTCTATTTTTTTTGCAAATTTCATTTCACTAATTCTGTTACTGATTATTGAATCCGGATGCTTTTTGATTCTTCACGTAATCATTATACCAGTTTGAATTACGAATTTCTCCAAGGGCATCAGAATGGACTAAGATATAATTACCATATCCCATTACATCAACAAAATTAAATTTAACTCCGCCTTGAATTTCGGCATAGAACCACTCTTCATAAGCTCTGTCAGTACCATTTGCAGCTTGTCTGTCCAATTGAGTGGGTTCGCCGTATTTGAGTAAAATTCTTCCCCGATCAGTGTTCCATCCTACCTTATTTATACCGTAATTGAAAAAAGTATTAGCATATTTTACTCTTTCGTCGAATATGATTTTTGCTTCATTCGAAACTGTCGAGGAATCTACATCTCGCATAGACCAGAATCTATATAGAAATCTCTGTTTTCCAGGAAGTTCAGTCATTTTTTCCCATTGGTCAATTTCTATTGGGCGTGCTATTATACTATATTTTCGGAATTCATAATTTGCTGTTTTTTCGTCCATTGTAGCAAATTCACTCATTTCGAATAATTGGTCTTCTGTGAAATTTGTCTTTAGCTCCGGAGTGAGGAATTCATTATAGTAGTAAAATTTCTTCACCGTAAAGTCCAAAACCTCCGGTTTTTTGAACTGCTCAACTAACTCTAATTTGAGGAAGTAAACTCCTGTTGGAACTAAATCTAAAGGTACAGATAGTGTTCTACCGTGGTCTTCAGTGTTTTTCCAAGTTTTTATTTTGGTTTTGAAAATTTCTCTGGAAGCACCGTCTAAAATGCTCAGGACATAAACAAATTCTTTATCACTGTGAGGTAAATTATAGGTTTCAAAATAAAATTTAAGATTTGGGTCAGATGAATAATATTCTAATGAAGGATTCGGAATAACGTAATATTGTCCTTTAAGAAAAATGTCACTCAAGTTCGGATCTTCTTCATTTTTATTTTCTATCATATTTGCCATTTCAATCTTTGAGAGGGAAGGGCTTTCGTCGTCATAAGTTCTTACACTCAATTCTTCATTTAATAATTGAGAATTATCCGGATTTCCTTCTTCTGAACATTTTACTTCAACGGAATAATCACCTTTTGGTAATATAATTTGCTTTACACCAAATAAAGAATAAATTAAATTGCTGTCCTGAATATTTTTGGTTTGATTGTGGTACCAGACTGCTTTTTCGTTAGTTCCTTTTTGAAGGTGATTTAGATTGATTTCGAAATTCACTTGAGCACTCATTAAATCTGTGTCAATTTTATTATATGTTAAAGTTGAATCAAGCATAGTATAATAAAGTTCAATAAACGTACTGTCTTCATTATATTTGAAAAGAGCATAATCGAAATTGACTTCTAATTGTCCTGCGTGGAGCATAAAAGGAAGTAAAAAAAGCAATATTTTAATTGTAAATTTCATTTTTTTTTGTTTAAAAACAATCAAAGGATTGCTCCAAAGTAATTTACCTGAAGCAATCCCTTGAAGTATTCATTTTATACAAAATGATTAGAATTTAACTCCGACAGTAAATCTATTCACCAGACCTAAATCAAAAGTAGGGCTGATTGAATAATCAAATTTACCTGCAAAGCCGTCGCCTTCGTAATTGATACCAATACCGCCGGCAATACCAAATTGATCCTGACCGAACTGATAACCGCCACGAAGAGAAATTAAATCACTATAAGTATATTCTGCACCGAAAGCAAATTGTTCAGGAACATCTGAAAATGTTGCAAAATCGAATGCACCAATGATTTTATGATCATCTACATTATATAAATCTGAAGAAATACCTGCACGGAAAATCAAAGGATATGAATATGGATAAGCTACATAGGAAACATCCAATGGAGCAGTCCAGTCTTCTTCCTGATATTTCTTCATATCACGTAATCCCTGTCCTTCATATGAAGTTTCTCCGCCAAGATTTTCGATTGAAAATGCTATTTTAATACCGTAAATATTTGTATTGTACATTGTACCGATATCGAAAGCTAAACCGCTGGCCGATACATTGTAAATAGAATTATTAATGTATTTAGCAGTTATACCAAAAGAAAATTCTTGAGTGAGATATCCTGCAAATGTAATACCCATAGACATATCGGCAACTTGATATTTTGCACCGATAATACCTTCGGGATCATCCATAGTTGTTATTAAGATATCACCACTTGAAAAATTTACCATATTAACTGCAACTGTAAAGTCGGAGCTGATAGGCATTGCAGCTATTGCTGCACTATGAGTATAAGTGGCGAACCATTGAGTGTAATTGAATTCAGCCCCGATGGATTTCACATCTGCAATACCGGCAGGATTCCAATACACCGAACTTAAGTCATTTGCAACTGCTGAATAAGCTCCACCCATACCAACACCTCTCGCACCAAATGGTATTCTGAGGAATTGTGCACCGGCAGTCCCAACTTTTGCTGCAGCAGTTCCACCGGATCCCTGCTGGTTGTCGTTTACTGCATAAGCATTGAAACTGAATGCTATTAAGGCTATAATTGCAATTGCTGTTTTTATTGTTTTATTCATTTTTATGTCCTCTTTAAATCACATCTAAAATTATTCAGGAATTACTCTGAAACCACCCACAACAACTGCGAAGTTTTTGATTGTCTGAGCTCCGTCCGGAGTTGTTATCACTGCTACGAATGCCTGAGATTGAACTCTCATCGCATTGTAAGAAAGCAAGTCCCACACACCTGTGGATGCACTTGATTCTTTGTCGTAACCATTGTCTTTATGTTCGATTGTTTTTACTAAATCTCCGTTGATTGTATAAATATCAATTGTACATTCAGTTGGGAGTTTAGTGAAAAATATCTTTTCATCATCATAAGGTGATTTTTGTCCTTGATGTGAAATAAAGTAAGGATTTGGAACTACTTTAACTTTACCTAAAATATCGTCGGTATAGTTTCCATTGAAACCTTCTGGTTCATTGATTTTGAATACAACTTTTGCACCTGGCCAAGGCATACCTAAAGCACCACCGGCAACTCTAAAGTTAATAACGTCACCAGCCTGGAAGTCAGGTTCATTGAAAGTCCATTCATTATCCGGTAATGGTTCCCATCTTTTATCTGACTGGAATCTGCCTTTATTTGCATGGTCGAATGCTACCTGAATACCATTTACATTCAAATTATGGGTGAAATCAATTGTATGTTGTCCATCTATTGAAGTAGCTGATAAATAATAGCGATTCTGTCTGTCAATATATGTAAGGTTTGTTGAAACATAAGGTTCATAATTAGGACGTGCAATTTGCTTTGGAGCATTAAGTGCACTGTTGTAATTTGAGCCTCTTGCGTCGATATAACCATAAGGTGCTAAATTAAAGTGACCAATGAATTCATTTGTGCGTGGATTTAATCTGTCAACTCCTCCGAATCCTAAATTACGTGGATCAGGGAAAAGTCTGTCAGGGAACTGACTTGGAAGTATCAGGTTTTCGCCCTGCATAGGAAGAACCATTGGTTCTACATTTGTAGGACTTTTCACTTCTACTGAATCAGGACCTAATTCTGAAATACGATTAAATGAAATATCGTTAGTTATTTTCATTGTTAAGTAATCAACAATAAATTTAGTTGATTCTGTATTCTTAGGTGGTTTACCGCCCCAAGTTAAATCCAGAGTATCTTTTCCACCAGGTTCGAATGTAACTGTGTAATTACCGGGACCATTATTAAATGAACCATAAACAATGTACTGATTGCTGATTGTCGGGTCAACACCTACAGGTTGAGTAACCATAATATCATTGAAGTTCCTGAAAGAACCTTCTTCTTCATCAAGCATAATTACTCTGGTCTTAGCATCTTCATCCGGTGATTTGATTGTTTCGAATGAAGTTGAATCCGGACGATACCATCCGCCCCATTGCTGCATACCGAAATCAAATCCAAATCCTAATGTACCATAGGCAGGAGCCAAAGTTTGCAAAGTGTAGCAATAAGCAGGATCTGCATCTCTGAATGAACCTGTTGAGAATGAACCTGAGAAGTTACGTTTTTCAAGATTATTTTTGATACCAAATCTAATCTCTTCATGTGATACTGTATCAATTACAACTGAATCAGCCAAAACAAATGAAGCTCCGTTTTCTGTGAAACCACCACGGTAAGGAACATAACATGGTTGCTGTTCCATACTCATAATTGCATCAAATACAGTTTGACCTGTATTTAAATCTTTGAGTACTGCTCTTCTTTGGTATAAACCAAATCTAGTTGCATCAGTTTCATTTGTTGTTCCTTTCAAATTGATGCTTTGTTGATTCCAGTATGGATTAAATGTAAGTTCTAATGTATGACCTGCGAAGTTTTTGAGTAATCTGTCACGGTCAATAGCAAACATACGGAAATTATAAAGTCCACCAAGAAGAATTGAATCTTGAGGTGAAATTATTACTTCAAATGAAGGATCTTCTGAGGCTGTTCCTGCAGATGGCTTCACAACAGCAACATTTGTTGTGTGTTCTTCAATTCTTGTTGCACTTGCTATACCTTCATTTTGTTTTTGCTTAGTCTGAAGCATATAATCACCTTCATCATAAGCAACAACTTTATAGTAATACTTAATATTATTAACTAATTCTTCACTTAATGTTGGATCTGCATCACGGTTGATATGACCATCTTTATTGTCATCACCGATATCAGTAAAGGTATTATTTGCTGTTACAGTTTTCATATAAGGGACGATACCTTCATTGATTGCTCTGTTTGAACCTTCCCAATCAGGAAACTCAAATTTTACAGAATTGTTTTGGATGCAATCATAAAGGAAAGCAATTGTTTCCTGAACATGTGTTGTATCTGTCATAATTTGACTGATTGACCTTTTTGTAAACATATCTATCACGCCACTTGCATTACCGCCAATATTTGCTTCTTTGAACGTTGATAAAACATAAACAGTGTCTGTTGTTACTCTTACAGTAACATCTTTACCTGCTGCTGAATCATAATATGTTGTTGTTTGACCAACAATTCCATCCGGGAAATCAGCAAGTATTTTATCGAGTTCAGCTTTGGAAATCTGAATTGTTTTTTTGCGGAAATACAACGGATTATATTTATGTAAAGCAGGATTCAAATATGCAACACCTGCACAAACACTATCAAATAATTTAACATTATTATTTATATTCCAGACAACTGACTGTTCATTAATATTAATGCCGTCTTCCTCTAACATTTTACGGTAAATTGTTCCCCATGGCTGCGAATAAATTGAAGTATCCATAGCACCGATAACTGGATATGCTGTACCTGTACCTTGGAAAACAGATGCAGTTGAAAACAATCCGGCTCCGGCTGGAATTTTCATTACTCTAATTGCCATTGTATCAATTACTTTACCTGTAGCTCTGTCGATATATGGTCCTAAAATACACAAGGAGTCAATTAAAGGATTTGATAAATCACCGTCAGTACCACCAAGAATAGATGATTTTCTGAATGGTTTAGGGATTTCAGCCTGGAAGAGTTGTTTCCAGCCGAAAGGTCCTTTTGTATTTGATTGTGAAATTTCGAATGTATCCAAATCCGGTCTTCTTGCACGGTAAATCTTGAAGCCCATAAAGTCCAATCCTCTTTCTTCAGCGTCGAATGAGCGTTCAGCTGTTTCGTCCCATGAGAATTGCACACCATGATTCAAAGGATTTGTGTTAAGAATAATACTCTTGTTTGGAGGAATTGGAGCACGGAAATTATTATCATAAACAGACTGAGCAAATTTGTCCTTACGAACTAATTCTGCTAAATCTTCATTAGAACCATCAGCATCAGAGCCTTTGGTTGTATTTGCTAATACGACTCCGACTACAACTCTAACAGTATCCATTGGATTCAAATTAAATGGACCTGTAGCCATCATAAATCTCTGATCACCGGCATCGGATTCGCCGTCACGTTGACGTGAAGCCATAAAGTTATAACGTTCTTCGGATTCTTTCAAATCTTCATCAATCGGCCAGTTGCGGAATGTAACCAAACCAAGCTGTTCGTTTGATTCAAATACTTTTTTATCTCTGCGTGGGAATCCATTTCCGTCAACTGCTGGTGATTCCAAAAAGTCAAAACCAAGATATCCAAAACCATTGTTTCTTTCACCACGGTCACCGTTTGACCATTGCAATGCAAGATTTAAATCAGGTTCTGCATCGTAATATTTCACTCTGTCATTACCTGCACCGCTGGATGCATTTGTTGCAATTGCAATATCAACATCCATTACTGGAGCTAACCAGCATTCCCTAAGTAAATCATTACTACGGTTTGTAATATTGTATGCAATAAAGATGAAATCACGATAATCTCCAAAGCCCCAAGAATAAATTGTTTGTTCAATCTGGAGTCTCAATGGATATCCTTCCTGAGTCATTTTTGCAGCACCGCCTTCGTAACGGCGCAAATCAGTATCTTTATATACTGCAAAAATATCTTCACCGGAAATAAATGCAGGTCCTTTTGGATATGCATCTGTATTTCTCATTCCATCGTTATTTACGTATTGTCCGAAATAACGGTTGTTTTTCAAAGTATCTTCGCTTCCTTTAATATCCCAGATAGGCCATTTATAAGTATCGGCAGAATTGATAGGATTACCATTAGGTTTGAAGTCAGTTGAAAATGTAGTTCTATATTTGAGGATATCAGCATCATCAATTGGATCCCCATCATCAATAATTCCAGGTACAAACCAGCTGTTACCTGAATTAGGATTATATGTGATACTAACTAATTTCTTTAAACTATCCGGATCTGTTGTCCCGGGTCTTTGTTTTTTGGCTGCGAACCAAATACCACCGCCAAAGAGATATTGATTTGCAGAACCACGTGGCCAGAATCCACCACCTGTATTTAATCCAACATCTAAGCCAAAAATACCATAATTAGTTGTATAGAACTGGAAATTACTAATCGAATTTCTTTGATTATCGTAAACAGTTGAATACACTCTTTGGATTTGATTGCTGTTGTTTCCTTTATTCTTTTTACTGTTTCTGTATTCCGGAGCAACATTTGCCTGGGCAGCCATTCCGAAAATCAAGAACAATATCAGAATAAGGGAGTATGTTTTTATTATTTTATTCATTTTTATATTCCTAATTTATCCTTGATTAATTAAAACGTATCATTACGCCTGCATAAATTGTTCTTGGTTGTGCAAAGTTACCCAAGAACGACATGCTTGTTTTTGCATAATTCATGTACGTGTCCAGTTTTTCCTGTTGCGTTACCATTCCATCATTGTTGAAGTCCGAAGCGGCATTATAAAAACGGTTTCCGTATAAGTCATACTGAGATGAATTGAATGTTACAGGATTTTCATAAGTTGCATCTTTGTACCATGTTGTGGAACTAAAGTCACCTGCTCTCTTTTCTAATGTTTTACCATTATTAATAGGATCACCTGTTGCTGAATAAACCTGTAAAACTGGTGTGAGGTTGAATACATTGTAAACATCTACAAACAATTCTATTGCAGTATTGCCAATTCCTTCACCAAAGATTTCTTTAAGCAGGATTGTTCTCGAAAGTCTTGCATCCATTGTCCAGTAATCCGGGTAACGTTCAGTGTTGAATTCACCCAAAAGAACACCATTCAGATCTGTTTTTGTGTATGGATAACCTGTTCTATAAAAACCACTAAAGCTGAGATCAGTATTTTCAAGAATATTATAATTGAAAATTGTCGGACCTTCATTATTACCCCAGAATAAAGTGAGATAACCTTTAAAGTAGTGGCGAACATCAAGCTGCATTGGATATGCTGATAATGGGAAAGCAAGCTTTTCTGAATAAATATCTTTTACAACACTATAGTTTGATGCTGCATCTGGTGATGTACCGTCTGCTTTTGCAAAAGTATAATTCAATACTAAGTTAATATGATCGCCGAAAGGACGTTTGCGGAGTTCAAATTCTACACCTCTAGTATTACCATATTCCGTCACTGTATATTCATAAAATGGCGTAGGAACTGTTGGTACATAAGATAAACCTAACTGATTATACTGATCATTGTAATAAGCAGTAATACCTAACGCCAAATAATCATTCAATTGCTGATTATATGCAATCTGATACGAATTAGTTCTTTGTGCTTCCATATCTGGATTACCCAAAATACTGTTTCCTCTTAATATGTCAACATTGAAGTTATCATATAGATTTTGAAATTGAGGTGTTTTGAAATAAAGACCGTAAGAAAGTGAAAGAACTGAAAGTTCAGTAATAGGATAAGATACATTGATTCTAGGTGAAATCTGGAATTTAGTTTTCGATTCTGTGAATCCTGTGTCTGAACTAATCGGAATAAATGTACTTTGAGTTAATCTATAAGTTGAATTCGGATTCATAATGTCCATACGTAAACCAGGACTTATTACGATTCCTTTATAGGAAATTTGATCTTGAACATAAGCAGCAAAAGTTATCGGAGTACGAGGTTTACTTGTGAGTTCCCATACTTTATCGTCTGCTGTATAAATATTACCACCATTCAAATCAGTATAAATATCATAAAATGGATTACCATCATAAGGATTACCATTTGAATGTTTGTGTAACTCATAAGCACGGTATTCAAATCCTGCTTTAGTTATATGACTGAATTCTCCAACAGAAAATGCATTGGTATAATTTCCGTCAAATTGCCAGTAAGTGCCTAAACGGTTATTAATTGATGAGCCGGAACCTGCCGAAGCAAAAGGTCCTTGGATGCCGTATGCATTACTCGTGCCTCCATAAGATGCTCCTTCAAAATAACCTGTCAAATTATTACGAACAGGTATATCACCGGTCAAATAACCATCTGCACTTTTACCTTCTTTTGTCAAATTTGTATATTCGTCAATAACAAAATCGCCGATTTTCTTTCCGTCCTGATAAGGAGCAGCAATCAATTCACCATTACTGATAACATAATTATCTCTTGGATCCAAAATCTTGAATCCATTAAAGAAATCGGGACCGCTAATGTTTTGAACATGAGTTACAGGATCAATATATCTTCTGCCCTGAACATCATTATTCGTATTACGGGACACTGTAAATTCATAGAAACTTGATGAATTTAATGTATGATTAAGTCTCGCCATAAAGTTATAAACCAATTGATTACCAACCGGCAACTCAGAAAGATTATGAGGAATATTGTTAGTATCACCATTCAGAACTCCAGGCTGCGTTGCATAAAGCCAGCTCCAACTTCCAAATTCAGCAGAAGTCAAACCGTATTGAGTTCCTAAGATCAAACCAATATTTTCTGAGATTGCAAAACGCATACGAGCAGTAATATTTTTCTTCCAAGTTCCTTGGTTTTCAATCTGACCTAAATTATTTCCTGCAGGATCATAAATTTCGTAACTATTGCCCCTGTATTGTTCGTTAAATAATAGAGTTGAAATAAAAAATGTTGAATTTTTGAAAATTGGTAAATGCATTGGTCCACCAATACCAAATTCAATAGTATTTTCATTCGAACCTTGTAGTTTCGGACCTTCTCCGGTTTGGATTGCTTCGTAACGAGTATCGTTTTTAACGACTTCTAATCCGGAAGCTGCTCTACCGTTAAATGACGGCATATCTGTTCTGTAACGAAAATAACCTTCATAACGATCAGTTTTTCCGGTTTTCACAACAGTATTAACAATACCACCCTGTGACTGACCGTATTCAGCTGAAAATCCACCGGTTAGCACCTGTACTTCTTCAGTTCCAAAACTTGAAACCATTGGTAGATATGTTGTTCCACCCCAACCTAATCCGCCAGTAAACTGACTTCCTACATCGAGACCATCAACACGAATTTGAGTTTCGGAAGTACGAGTACCACGCACGTTGAAGCCTGCTCCTGCAGAACGTACACCGGCACTGAGACCTACTAATGCAGCAACACCTTCATTAGCGGTATTTGTCACTTCGTCACTGGAATATGAAGTTTTCTTTCCAATATCTGTTTTCGAAACCATTGCCCTTTCGGCAACAACCGTAATAGTTTCTCCCATTACACTTTCATCTGTGAGAGTAACACTGATTTCAGTTGTTTCGTCTGCAGAAATTCGGATTTTTTTAATGACTTCTTTTTTACCAACTGCTTTTACGCTTACATCATAAGAACCTGATGTAATGTTTACAACGGTAAATGAGCCATCTTTTGCTCGCACTGCGGCTCCCTGAGTTGTTCCCATCACTCTCACTGTAGCTCCGAGAACACCTTTGCCGTCTTCATCAACGACTTTTCCTTTCAGGATTCCATACACGCTGGCGTATGTTATCATAGGAAAAATCAGTGCGATTATTAGACCTATATTTAGGATTCTTTTGAACATCTGTAATCCTTTTAATTTGTAAATAAATTGTTTTCGATATTTTGTTTATTTCTATCCGGGATTTCATTTTTTGATAATTCTCATTTTCGAAAATTCTCAAAAAGAATGTTTATTGAATTAAATATTCAATAATTTCGGAAATAAAATCCCGGAATATTATTTTATTTTAAAAAATTACTTAATTACCGTAAATTGCTTAGTAACACTTGCATCGCCGCTTCTTAAAGTAACGAAATAAGCACCATTCAACAAATTACCTGCATTAAAATTATATGAATGTGTTCCTTCCGATATCATACCGGAAAATACATTCATAACCTGATTGCCAAGTAAATCTGTTACAATAATATCCACATTACCCGTACCTGAAGTATTGAAATCAATTCTTGAGTCATTTGTTACAGGATTTGGATAAATATTGTTAATTGTCAGACCTGTTACGTTATCAGTTTCATCATCTATGCCTAAAATTGCATCGAAGAGCCCTGTCATAACCCATTGACTTCTAATGTAATGACGAGCAGCACTTGCATAAGCGTTACCTGTATCTTCACCATCCAAAAGGATAGTATGTGTCTGCATAATAGGAATTTGCTGCAAATTATTTGGAACAACTTCCGGCATATGAGAATTCAAATTGTAAATTGCATCTTCAGTCATATTTGTTGGTTCGCTCCAAGTTGCATCACCAACTTTGTAAGTTGATACAAATATATCATTAGTTTGGAATTGATAAGTTGTGTCAGTTACCCATTCCACACCCTGCATTTCAACATATTTCATAACTAAAGCTTTTTCGTCAATAGTTTTTGCTAATTCGATTTCGAAATCAACACCGCTTGCAACAAGAGCATTGTTGTCATCAAGCAAGTTAATGAATAGACCTGAATTGTCAGTTATTTTAGTTATTGACCAGCTATCAGTAGTTGCGGTATATTTCACCGAAAGAATTTGATGAACTAAGTCAGCAAAGAGTTTTGTTTCAGAACTTTCTGAGAAATAAACAACAAAATATACATCTCCATTTTCCAAAACTGTAAAGTCTTTAGATTGATATCCAATTAAAGCATTTGCAGGGTCAAGACCTAAAGAAGAAGCATAATCTGCAAATAAACTGATTGGTGTAATTTTGAATTCTGACCAAGTTTCGCCATGGTCTTCGGAAATTGAGAAACCAAGTTTTACGCCAGTGGCATTTTCTTCGCCGATAAAGTTACCTCCAACACCTGTATAGAGTGCGCCATCAGTTCTTACACGGATCCCGATAATTTCATTTGAGCGGTATTGAGCATCAGTAACATCAAAGAATTTATTTGATTTCCAAGCATCAGGAATCATATAGTATGGTTCATTCAATTCTATTGTTTTTCTAATACCTATATTACTATTGTCAGTAACATCTTGAGTTGGTGAAGAAACAGCATCTGCAGCGAGAATAAAGAGGTCATTACCTGACATACCGCCAACTATAGCTGCATCAGCAACAGCCCATGTATAATCTATTCCGTTAACTTTGCAGGAAGGAGTGTAAAGATTTGCACTACCACCAAGGGCTTCACCATAAATACCTGTGATATAACCAGCCCATACTCCCTGATCTTCAAACACCATCGAAGTTGTATAGGACATTACTAATTCACCGTCATAAGAAAATGAAGTGATTGATGGGTAACGTGCACCGCCAAAATCTTCGTCAAAATGGTCATAAACCAATACAGGATTAGGATCCCAGGTCAAACCTCTGTCTGTTGAAATTCTAATAAACAAATTATTTTTGGAATTATCCTTACTTACATTTGGGTCATCAGGATTGTGTGAACCACGTTTTACGGTGGCTAATACATCAAAATCAGGATTCCAAATGTAGGCTGTTGTATTTGCAGTATGGTATGACAAAGCATTTGCAAGAGAATCAAAGATTATCCAATCAACTGCTTGTGTGCGATTTTTTGCAAACTTACCATATAGTTCCTGCGCATCGAAAGGTACCACGCCAACTGCAACCGGTTGTTTGCCGATTCCTTGTTTTGTGATTATTGGTTCGTAATTCTTGCTATGTGTTACAGCTCCTGCAACACCAACTAAGCAGAACAATGCTGCTAATGTCAATAATGTAAATTTGTTCATTATAACCTCATGTTTTTATTGGTATTTAATAATTTACTGGTTTTTATTTTTTTATTTAATTATAAATATTAATAATAAGAAATTTTTGTGGAATTTCTCATTTTGCAATTCAGTTAACTTGTAAATTAATAATAAATAGTAGAATAAGAATACATATTATTATTAAAAATTTTATTTTTTTATTAATAATCTAAAAAGCAAAATGGATTCCATAAATCAGAGAAATTGTCGAACTCAAATTATTTTGAGTAACAAATAAATCCTTAATACCGCTGTAAATTTTTGTGTCGGCACCAAGTGTAAATTCGAAATTTCTGCTGATTTCGTAACTTCCCATAATTTTCAATGAACTAACTATACCATAATCACTAGCTCCGAAACTAATTCTCGAAGATAATGAAAGACTATTCAATTCTAAAAGTTCTCTTTGGTAAAAGAGTCCTGCCCAAAAAAGTTTTTTGTTTGCTTCTTGAGTATTAGGAATTCTGGTGAGCTCACTATTCGATGAAGTTGAATTATTTAAAACAAGTGTGTTCAATTCTTCATCTGCTTTGATTAAATTATAAATTCCTTCATCACCTCTTATTTCCATATAACCGGTTTCCAATCCGAATTGCGAGTAATCATCAAGAACAGCACCAATACTTTGAGTGAATGAATTCACAGTTTCGTGACTATTAGATAGACCAAAAGTTACTAATTCCGTTCCTAGAAGTGAATTCATGACAATATCCTGATGTGAAACTGTTGAGCTAAAGGTTGTGAAATTTGTGCCAAAATCTGATATATTTTTTTTAAAACTTTTTTCTAAATTTTCATTCAGTTTAACATTTGGGATTGTCTGAGCTAAAATCATTGCTTGGGAGTTTTCTATTCTAATTTCATTTGCAGATTTCGATTTTGAAAAATTATTAACTTCGGAATCACTAACCAGATCTGGAGATGTGTTTCTTGCTGACGGAATTGAAACAGAATTTGTTGTTGAGTTATTACCCGGATTTTCATTTTCAACAGATTTACTTTCAATATCACTATTTGAGGAATTCCCTATTGAATTAAATTCCCTGGAATCAAGTGCAGCTGCAAAATTAGTTTCTACTGCAGTCTCGTCACTTTCAGTGATTAAATTCATTTGATAATTTTTTCCTGATTTTTCAGCAGATTTTTTTACTGAATAGCTTGCAGTCTTATTAACTACCAAATCAGAATTATCCTGAATTAATTGATTAGTTTGATTTGCATTCTCATCATTTACAAGAGATAATTCATTTGTTTGATTTTGCAATATTTTCTGCAAATCAACCTGCAAATTTCCGAAATTAAGTGTTGTGAGGACAATTAGTAAAATGAATGCAGGAACTGCGGCAATTGAATATCCGAAAAAGACCTTACGTTTGCGTTCTTTTTCTTCACGGAGCAGATTATCCTGCTCCATCCTTGCCAAAATGCCTTCTTCGACACTATCCAGAAAATTTTCCGGATAATTGTACTCTTCATTACTCTTCTGAATTTCATAATTGATATCTAAAATGCTTTGGAAGTCACGGCTTAGCTCGGTATCCTCCTTTAGCAGATCACGGAGCGCTTTGTCGTCCTCACGATTCAATTCTCCGTCCAGATATTCAAATATTAACTTATGTGGATTCATTGATTTCCCTCATCAATGGTGCTAATAATTCTTTTAATTTTAAGCGTGCCCTGTGTACCCTTACTTTTGCCAGCGATAAATCTATTCCCAAAACATCGGCAATGTCCTGATATGTCAGGTCCTGCATATCTCTGAGAACGACTGCTTCCTTGAGTGTAAGCGGCAATTTGTCGAGCATTTCTTCTATGTGCTCTCTTATGCCGATTTTCGTGTACTTAGTTGGTACGTAACCAAAATCCAGTTCTCCCAAAGAACTTGTCCTTTTACGTTTGCGGATATAATTGATGCAGGTATTCCTTGCTGTTGTATAGAGCCATGCTTCAAAGTTTGTTCCATTAAAGCTTGCTCTATGCTCATAAATCCTTACGAAAGTCTCCTGAAAAGCATCTTTCGCTGTTTGTTCATCATTCAATATCCGCATGCAAAAACGGTATATAGGGCGATTGAATATTGCATATAAAAAGCTGAATGCTACAGTGCTGCCTTTGCTGAATTCAATTGCAGCTTCTTTTATTTGTTCAGATCTTATATTTTTCTTGCTTATATCCAATTTTTCAATCTTTACTTAATCTTATTACAATTGCTATCAACAAAAAGTTACATTTATATTAATGTTTTTTCTGTTTTTTTATTTTTCTATTTAATGATATTTACAAAATTACGGATTATAACAATCCAGTCATCAGAAAAATGTAGTAATTATGATGATTATACTATGATATTTACTTAACGATAATGAAGCTTTGCATCTTAGCAAATTTTGCAGGACCTATTCCTTTTACTTTTTGAATATCAGAAGCAGAATTGAATTTTCTTTGCGAACGGTATTCTAAAATTTTATCAGCAGTTTTGTCCCCAATTCCGGGTAACTGCATTAATTCACTTTTGGAAGCAGTATTAATGTTAATTTGCTTATTGTCACCACCTGCTTTAAGTTTGCGGGGTCTATTATTTTGTGGTTGATTAAAATTACTTGAATTTGTAGTAGTAATATTGTCAGTATCATTCGAATCAGCAGCACCGACTTCTTTGGATGCATTAAGATTTGCGAAATAATTCAAGTTTGCTTCTTTCCTTTCCGCATCAGATTCTTTTTCGTAAGCTGCCAAGGAATCAAAGTACCTGCTATCCAATATGATATCTTTAGTGTGTTTATTCTGGTAAATTGAGGCAAACGATCCTGCAACAACTCCAATAACGATTAATACGGCAACGTAGAGTTCACTGCGTGTAACCCTGAAAATCGTTTGCAGTTTATGTGTAATTTTCTCGAGCAAGATAATTTATCTTTTAATAATTAATAATCACAAAAATAAAAAATAAATTTATATTAACTGTTTATAATTTCAACTAGTCATCTAAATTAATTTCTGCTTGTTTGGAGACCTAGCATGCTGCGGCTCTACATTTCATATTAAATTGCATTAGAAAGGAGACGCAATGCATTGCCACTATACAATGCAAAATTATTAATAAGTAAAGATATCTTTCACTTTATCGAAAAAACCTGCGTCTTTTTTATCTGCTTTCGAAATCACAAAATTTTCTGAGTCTGCTAGTTTTTTCAGTAAATCTTTTTCTTGCGAATTGAGTTTTTTAGGCAAAACTATATCTATGTTTATAATTTCAACCAGTCATCTAAATTGATTTCTGCTTGCTTTAATATCTTTTGGAGGAATTCTTTGCCAATATCATCCTTATGTGGATTTGGAATTGTCAGAGTTAAATCACTTTTTTGCATAAATTGATGTTTACCACCACTAAAAGGGCTTTCAAATCCTATCATTTTCAAGTATTTTATTAATTCTCTTCGTTTAAGGGGTTTAATAGGGGGTATGGGCGATTTCGGGAAGATTTAAATTATAATCGGCAATCGGAGGAATTTCCAAATTCATTCTCAATCTTACAAAAATCCATTCTTCCAGTACTTCAATTAATGTCGCTCTGCATTCCTCGAAAGTATCAGCATTTGCATATACTCTTTTAACAAAGGAATTTCCCCATAAATTGAAGCATCGTTTAATACTTCGTACTTCGCAAGCTTTACTGCTTCACTTATATATTCATTTAACATGTTGATTCCGTATTTCTGTTATTTCAACGTTAATCAATGTTTGTTTGTGTAATTTTTAATCCGTAAAGATATCTTTCACTTTATCGAAAAAACCTGCATCTTTTTTATCTGCTTTCGAAATCACAAAATTTTCCGAGTCTGCTAGTTTTTTCAGTAAATCTTTTTCTTGCGAATTGAGTTTTTTAGGCACAGCAATTTCAATATTTATTACTTCATTACCTTTGGATTTGCTCTCCAAGTATGGTATTCCCATATTTTTCAATGTAATATGAGTGCCTGGCTGAGTTCCGGATTCAATATCAATCATCTTGCTTGAGTTAATTGACGGCACTTCTATTTCACCTCCAAGCACAGCAAGAGTAAAAGGAATTTTCAGATTATAATGAATGTCATTTCCTTTGCGGATGAAGAATGGATGCGGTTTCTCCTCGAATATCACGTGCAAATCTCCTGCAGGACCGCCACGTTTTCCTGAATGTCCCTTGCCTTCTACAGTCAAATACTGATTTTGCTCAACTCCTGCTGGTATATTCACTTCCACCATGTGTTCGCCATCCATACGGCCTTCACCATGGCATTCCCTGCATTTATCTTTTATCATATGACCGCTGCCATTGCAAGAAGGACATACAGTCACATTCACAATTTGCCCCAAAAACGTTTTAGTCATTTGGCGGATTTCACCCTGACCATTACAATGAGAGCAAGTTGTGTAGCCTGCACCTTCGTGCGAACCTGTTCCTTGGCATGTTTTGCACTGCTGATAAGCACGCACTTTAATCTTTTTGGTTACTCCTTCAGCAATTTCACCTAAAGTGAGCGGGATGCGTACTTTTATGTCTCCACCCTCTTCGCCGATAGGGCGGCGTCTGCCACGAGAAGACCTTTGGCTGCCTCCACCGAAAAAATCACCAAAGATACTACCACCAAAAATATCCCCGAAATGCGAGAAAATATCGTTAATGTCAGTGAATCCCTGCTGATTGCCAACACCACGTACTCCGTCAAAACCAAATCTATCGTATCTTGCACGCTTATCTGTATCGCCAAGAACTTCATAAGCTTCGGCAGCTAATTTGAACATATCTTCGGCTTCTTTATCTCCTTGATTTCTGTCGGGATGATATTTCATTGCTTGTTTTCTATAAGCAGACTTAATTTCGTCCAATCCGGCATTTCTCGAAACACCCAATACTTCGTAATAATCCTTTTTATCCATTTATCTTTGCTTTTTTTTTCGGTTCTAATTTTTTAATAATCTATTCTTTTTCTGCAGAAGTTGCT
>Ga0154569_148_pt2 | contig 21438 bp, 14 predicted proteins | sample RifGroF2_FD_115998 | JGI IMG/M metagenome (GOLD analysis project Ga0154569, IMG submission 115998) | Ignavibacteria bacterium GWF2_33_9
TCGTTGATAATAAAGAAATTATTACAGAATTTCCAAAACAGGCATTTTTTGAAAATCTACCTTATTTCGGTGATGAACCTAAAAAAGAACTCGAATATTTTATTTCAAGAACATTGCTTTTAATAAAAAGTACAGTTACTGTCAACACTGTTGGGCTGTTCCTGTACAACAGCAACCATGATGCTCTTAAACTTTATTCATACATTACTGAAAATGAGGAATTTCTGAATAAAGATGCAGTTGTTGAACTCAAACATGACATTTTAAGTGAAATTCAGAGGATAGGTAAACCAGAAATTCTTACATCTATTAACTATGCTTCTGTATTGGATATATTGCCCTATTATAATAAACTAATTGAAATCAAATCCTTCGCCGGAATACCAATTTTTCAGAAGGATAAAGTTATTGGCGTTCTTACTTTGGATTCATTTGAACCAAATGCATTCGACAAGAATTTAGTCGGTTATTTAGGACATTACACAAAATTACTTGCTTCATTACTTTCAAGTCTCAACGAAAAGTTCGAATTAATGATTTCTTCAAAAACACTTGATGCAATCATCAATTTCCGTTCTATGCTTGTAGATGAAAATATCTCTTTTGACAATATATTATCTGCTGCATTCGATACAATTAAGACAATACTCGGATTTGAAAATATTGGATTTTGTAATTATTCCAAACAAACAAATAACTGGAAAATTCAGGCAATTCAGGGAAATCAGAATTTTGTAAATGCTTTCACTCATAAAATTATCAATACAAAAAATGCAATCATAACTAATACTTTATTTAAAAATGAAGTGAATTTCTATGCTCCGATAAGTAATCGGAGACATATTGTCTTGGAAAATGAACCATTCAATTCAGAAGGCTATTTTATATCAGTACCCCTAAAATCAATTAATTCGAGTTATGGTTCAATTTTCGTTTATGGTGATAACTACGAAAATGTTTCCAGGTATGATTCCCGAATTTTGAAAGTACTTTCAGAACATATTGCATCAACAATTGAGAAATATTTGTATATAAATATCTTTCAAAATTATGCTTATTCTGATCCTTTCACTGGAATATTAAATCCTAATTCAATTCATTCAAGATTAATCGAAGAAATTGATAAAGCTAAAGATTTTGAATTTAATCTATCATTTTTAACTATTAAAATTGATGATTACCATTCATTCCAAAACAATACCGGACTTCAAGAGTCAATGCAAAAACTGATTATTGATATTATTAAAGCAAAATTAAATAAGTATGACATTTTTGGAAAACTGGACGATACGATTCTTGGAGTTGTTGTTTTGAAATACAATAAACAGGACATAAGACTTTGGGCTGACCAATTAAGAACTGAAATCGCCAATAAATTTATAACGTTTAATAATCAAAGATACATGGTTACTGTGAGCATTGGCATTGCGTTCTTACAGGAAGATGATACAATTGAAACACTTACTTCCAAATCTATTCAGATGCTGAAAGAATCAAGTTTGAAGAAAAACTCAATAAATTTATATTAAAATATGAACAAAGAAAAAATAGTAAACAATATACTTTCTTTGTTAAAGGATGAAAAAAAATCTGTTCAACTTTTTGAAATTGCAAAAAAACTCAAAATCAAATCTGATACTCTTGAATATGATTTTCTGAAAGAAACTTTAGATGAACTTGTACAGAATAAAATAATACAGAAAAATCCCAAAAGAAGATATTCTCTTTTCGATGTTTCTTCTAGCACTTTTCACGGTAAAATCGAAATTACTGCTGATGTGGGCATTGTAAGAATCACAAAGCCAAAAAGTGATAAACTAATTATCCGTAGAAGAAATTTCAATACTGCACTTGACGGTGATGAAGTTGAAGTAAAATTGTTAGCTCAGGTTAAAGGCAAAAAAACTCGTGCAGAAGTTACTAAAGTGGTTAAAAGAGCAAAGACCAATTTAATTGGTACCATTGAATTTGATGGTGATTTTTATTTTCTAATTCCTGATGAATCAAAATATTATATTGATTTTCTGATTCCTCGTAAATTCCTGAAGGATGCAAAAATTGGTGATAAAGTTGAAGCGAAAATACTTCACTGGGACAACCCGAATAAAAGTCCTGTCGCTGAAGTTACAGACATTTTAGGTAGAACCGGGAATCCTGAATCTGAATTTAATTCTATTTTGAAGGAATATCAAATTGTTACTGAATTTCCGGATGAAGTGAATACTGAAACAAAACGCTTTCGTCCTCCTCAAAATCGCAACTATGTCTCAAGAGTAGATTTCAGAGATGAAACAGTTATAACTATAGATCCTGAAGATGCACGTGATTTCGACGATGCATTATCATTGAAGGAACTTGAAAACGGAAACTATATTGTTGGCATCCATATCGCTGATGTTTCACATTACGTTCAGGAAAATACTGCACTTGATATTGAAGCACGTTTCCGTGGCACCAGTGTGTATCTTGTTGATAGAGTTATCCCGATGCTTCCCGAAAAATTATCTAACGAAATTTGCTCTTTACAACCGGATAAAGTAAGATATACTTATAGTGTTATTGTGGAAATGACCCCCCTGGCAAAAGTACTGTCTTCAAAAATTGTGAGTGCCGTAATCATTAATAAAAGACGATACTCATACGAGGAAGTACAAAAAATAATAGAATCCGGAAAAGGTGATAATTCCAAATTAATTCTCACTTTGAATAAACTTGCTAATACATTCAGAAAGAAAAGATTCGCTTCTGGCGGAATTAATTTTCAAACTGTTGAGTATAAGTTTAAACTAGATAAAGAAAAATATCCAATAAATATAATGGAAAAGAAGAGTAATGATTCTACTCAATTGGTAGAGGAATTTATGTTACTTGCCAACAGAATTGTTGCTGAAAAAGTTCGTGAAATTTCTCAAAATTTAAGATTAAAAGATACTTTGCCATTTATTTATAGAATACACGATGTTCCTGAACCGGACAAATTGAAAGAAGTTCTTACTTTCGTTAAAGAATTGGAAAAATTAAATATCCAAACAAGGAATGTCACTTCTAAGCAATTAAATTCTACTTTAGAACAAATTAAAGGCAGTCCTAATGAAGTGACAGTGAATCAACTTCTGATTCGTGCAATGGCTAAAGCAGAGTATTCTGAATCGAATATTGGACATTATGGACTTGGTTTCAAGGATTATTCTCATTTCACTTCTCCTATACGTAGATATCCGGACTTGATGATACATCGTTTGCTTAAAGAATATGAGAATTTTGAATCTGATACTGAACGAATAAAACTCTTGCGTATGATTGTAAAGGATTCTGCCAAAACTTCCACTCAAAGAGAAATTGCAGCAATGGAAGCTGAAAGAGCATCTAAAAAAATTGCTTTTCTCTTCCTCACACAGGACAAAGTTGGCGAAGTATTTAGTGGAACAGTTACAGGTGTAACAACATACGGATTATACGTTAAGCTGGATGAAATTAACTCTGAAGGACTTTTACGAATCAGAGATATGATTGACGATTATTATACATTTGATGAAAAGAGATTTAGATTGATTGGTAAGAGGACTAAAAATGTATATAGTTTCGGTTCAAAAATAAAAGTGAGAGTAGTGAGAGTTGATTTCGAGAAACGTCAAATCGATTTGGATTATGGAGGTTAATATGTTTACAGGATTAATTGAAGAAATTGGTACAGTAAAATCAATTACAAATCATGGTGTAGCTGCATCTTTAACTATTTCAGCAACAAAAGTTCTTAGTGACTTGAAGATTGACAACTCTATTGCTGTGAACGGGGTTTGTCTTACAGTTGTAAAAGTTGATCTTAAATCATTCGAAGCTGAAGCTGTTGAAGAAACAATGAATAAAACTACTCTTCGTAAACTAAGTGTCGGTTCAAAAGTAAATTTAGAACGAGCACTTACGCTCTCCACTCGATTAGGAGGACATCTTGTCCTGGGACATGTAGATGCAACAGGTAAAATAAAAAAAATATTAAAACAAAATCTTGGAACTCTGTTTACTCTCTCTTTCCCAAAAGAATTTTCAAAATATATTGTTCAAACCGGATCAGTTTGCATTGATGGTGTTAGTCTCACACTTGCAGGTAGTAATTCAGACTCATTGACTGTATCAATAATCCCTTATACAATGGAATCATCAATAATAAAATCTTACAATGTTGGAACCGAAGTAAATCTCGAATTTGATATAATCGGCAAGTATGTAGAGAAAATGGTCAAAAAAGATAATAACGTGGATGATAAATTAAAAGAATTTTTAATGAGTTGAAGAAAAAATTTGCTTATCTCATAAAAAAGTATTAATTTTGTAATTCGTTCTTTTGCTCTGATGGCGGAATTGGTAGACGCACAGGACTTAAAATCCTGTGAGAAGTAATTCTCGTGCGAGTTCGAGTCTCGCTCGGAGCACATTGAAAATGCCGTAACTATTTATGACATAAACAAGTTGCGGCATTTTTTTTTACAATATCTCAGCAATTATGTCCTTTTATTACTTACTATTTCTCTTTTATTGATTTATTCTCCAGAATTGAACAAATTTAACTATTATAAATTCAAGATATCCTTAATAATAAAGTACAAATTGATTTTATTTTAATTTTTTCTAATAAAAATTATCTTGATTCGTTTAAATTTGTTAGTAAATACTAACTTACTTTTTATTAAAAAAAATAATATTATGAAAAATATAACAAAACGACAGAATGAAATTATAATGTCTGCACTTGAGATTATTGCTGAGCGTGGCATTCAAGAACTTACTATTAAAAATCTATCAAAGTCAATGGGATTTACTGAAGCAGCCTTATACAGACATTTTGACAATAAAATACAAATCCTAACAACAATTTTGGATTATTTCCAAGATAGTTCAAAATTAGATTTCGATATTAATAAATCTAAACAATTAGATCCTGAACAAATCATATACGAGGTATTTATTCAGCATTTTCGAAAGTTTTCCGAAACCCCTTCGATTGTATCAGTTATTTTTGCTGACGATATTTTTAAAAATGAACAAATGTTATCCGACAAGATTAATAATATTATGCAATCTAATATTAAGAAACTAAGTGAAGTAATTAAATTTGGACAGAAAAATGGGATTTTCAGATCAGATATCTCAAATGAACACGCCGCATTAATAATCTTAGGTTCTTTAAGATTATTTGTTAAAAATTGGCAAAATTCATGTTATTCATTCAATTTAGAAAATGAAGGGACTTTATATATGAATTCACTCCTTAATTTATTTAAAAAAAATATAGTCTCGTAGTTATAAACTATTTTCAATAATTATAAATTAAACTATCAGTAACAAAAAATAATGAAATATAATTTTACAAAGGAGCTATTATGCGATTTCAGTCAGTAAACGCCTACAGACTTGCATGGGTTTTACTATTGCTCACACTTTATCCAAGCAAACTGATATGGTCAAAAGAATGGTCTTTAGCTGAATGTATTGATTCAGCTAAAATTTACAATAAATCTCTGGAAATTAGCAGAAATAATATTGATTTAACTGAACTTAAGAAAAAAGAGGTTATATCAAATTTATTTCCAAAAGTGAATAGCAATGCCGAATACAAGTATTATATTGATCTCCCTTCTCAATTAATGCCTCAATCAGCATTTGGGGGGCCGGTAGGAATGTTCAAAGAAACGCAATTTGGTGTTCCGCATAATATTAATGCAAGTATTCAATTTGCTTTACCAGTCTATAATTCAGAAATCTATGGTGGTATAAGTAAAGCGAGAATAATCAATGATATTTCAATTTTGCAAAGTGAAAAAACAGAAGAGCAAGTAATTTATGATATATCAATAATTTATTACAATTTACAAATTCTCCTAAAACAAATTGAATTTATTGAAGGTAATCTTGAGAATAATAATAAATTACTTTTAAATGTTGAATTGCTTTATGAAAATTTATTAGCAAAGAAAACAGATGTAGAGAGAATTAAGTTATTGATTTCTCAATTAAAAACTCAAAAGGAGCAATTAAAAAGCAAAGTCGATAAATTATATAATTCTTTAAAGTTGCAAATTGGTATAACCGTTGAATCAGAAATTTACATTAATACGAATATCAATTTCCATGAAAATGGAGAATACAAAACGAATTCAATAATTGATATTTTATTAGTAAAGGAACAGAATAAATTATTACACAGTGATTTAAAAAATTTATTTTTATCTATAACACCCAAATTGAATATTATTGGGGTTTACGGACAAACCGGTTATGGATATAATGAATCACCAAATGAATTCTTAGACTTTTATCCATATAGTTTTGTAGGAGTGCAGTTATCGTTTCCAATTTTTGAAGGAATGACAAAGAAGAAAAAAATTGCACAAAAAAGGATTGAGTTGAAAAATAATGAATTGCAAACTCAATTATTAGAAAACCAAAACCAAATAAATATCCAAAATGCTTATTCTCAAAGAAGTGTAGCAGTTTCAACCATAAACAACACAAATCAGAATATTGAATTAGCAAAAGAATTGTACCATCAAACAATTTTGCAACATCAGGAAGGACTTGCTTCCATAACAGATATTCTTCTAGCAGATATATCCCTTCGTGAAGCACAGCAAAATTATCTAAATGCGGTTATAGAATATTTGAAATCGGATATAGAATTAAAGAAATATACATCAAATTTAAAATAAAGGATTTAAAAATGAAATCAAACAAAAAAGGTAAGAATATAATTCCATATGCAATTATTGGAATATTGTTAATAATTTTAATAGTTATGAAATTATCAATGAACAAAGAAAAAACGACTGAAAGAGTCTATCAGCAAGATAAATTCAAGCCAATCTCTGTTATAACCGATACAGCAAAATCAGAAATTATTAAAGTTGAAAATACATATACCGGTACTTTTGAGCCCATACAAGAAACAAGATTGTCGGCGGAAATCCAAGGTAAAATAAATGAATTTAAGGTTGAGGAAGGAGATTATGTTCATCGAGGACAAGAATTAATTCAATTGGATAATTCTTTGCTAAAACTTCAATTGAATAGTATTGATATTCAAATTGAAGGATTAGAAAAAGATGTTCTAAGATATACAAAGCTGGCAAATGCAGATGCTATCCAAGGAATTCAGTTAGAAAAATCAATACTGGGATTGAAAACTGCCAAAGTCCAAAGAGAATCACTACTTGAACAAATAAAAAAGACAAAAATAATGGCACCTTTTGAAGGTTATGTTACGGGAAAATTGACTGAAGTTGGTTTTTTTGCTGCACCTGGAATTCCTTTAATACAAATAACAAATATATCTAAACTGAAATTTACCATCAATATTACCGAATCAGATATTACATCTTTTGAGATTAATAAAAATGTTCCTGTTTATTCAACTATTACCGGAAATGATACATTGAGAGGTGTTGTACAAATGATTGGAAATAAGTCGAATTTAAGCAATGCATTCCTTGTGCAAATTGAAGTAAAAAATATCAATAATAACTTAATCAAGGCTGGTATGTTCGGAACAACAAAGGTGACAAATGATAAGAAAACAAAGGGTTTTTTAATACCTGCAACAGCAATAGTAGGAACTTCACTTCATCCACAAATATACATAAAGAGGAAAGAATATGCGAAATTAGTTGATGTTGTGATTTTAGAAAGAAGAGAGAACTATGTAGTAATAACAGAGGGACTCAAAGATAATGATGTATTTGTGTCATCAGGATTGATTAATTTGTTTGACGGTGCACAAATTATTACTAAGTGAGGGAAAAGATGAACATTACAAAAATTTCGATTTCAAGACCAACATTAATTATTGTACTCTTCAGCGTATTTACCCTGATGGGTATTGTTGGTTATTTCAATTTGAACTATGAATTACTCCCTGATTTTAATCAGCCAGTAGTCGTAATCAAAACACTGTATCCCGGGGCAGAACCAAAGGAAGTTGAGAGTTCACTATCTAGAAAAATTGAAGATGCACTTTCCAATTTAGAAGGTGTTGATTATATAGAAACTAAATCCATGCCAAATGCTTCTTTGATTATTATAAACCTAAAATACGGTGTAAATCTTGCAAATACAATGCAAGATGCCCAAAGATTCATAGATAACATAAAAAGAAATTTACCGGCCGAAATTGAAGGTCCTGAAATGAGCAAAATATCTCCTAATGATTTGCCTATTATTTATATTTCTGCTCAGAGTAAACAGAAAAGTACTACTTTTTATCAGCAAATGAAAGATAACTATTTGCCGAGACTTCAGCAACTAAGAGGAGTTGCGGAAATTACTTTAATAGGTGGGGAGGAAAGAGAAATACAAGTAAAAGTAGATCAGTTCAAATTGGTTTATTACAAGATATCTTTAAATCAGATAATTGAAGCGATTAATAGATCAGGACTAGACGTTCCGGCAGGTCAATTACAAACGGACAAGATTTCAAACTCTGTTAGACTAACAGGAAAATTTGAAAATATTGAACAAATCATGAATGTGCAAGTAGGCATGAATTCATTCAATAGCCCAATATATGTTAAAGATATTGCCAATGTTAATGACGGTATAAAAGATATAACATCAGTCAGCAGATTTAATACTAAAAATGGAATAGGCCTATTGATTAAAAAGCAAGGTGATGCAAACGCTGTTGAAGTTTCGAAATTAGTAAGAAATGAATTAAGCAAAATTGAAAATGACTATAAAGCATCTGGATTGAAATTTATAATTGCTGATGATTCAACAGAAAATACAATTCATGCAGTAAATTCTGTTGTATTCGACTTATTTCTTGCGGTTATTTTAGTTTCTATTGTAATGCTGCTATTTCTGCGAAGTTATAGGAATTCATTAATAGTGTTAATATCCATTCCAACTTCACTAGTGACTGCATTTGCGGTAATGTGGCTTATGGGATATACATTAAACTTGATGACATTGTTAGCTATGTCATTGATAATAGGAATCTTAGTTGATGATGCAATTGTTGTTCTGGAAAATATTCAAAGACACTTGGATATGGGTAAAGAAAAACGGAGTGCAGCTATAGAAGGAAGGATGGAAATTGGTTATTCTGCAATATCTATAACTTTGGTGGACGTAGTGGTATTTTTGCCAATATTATTTCTTCAGGTATTTGTTGCAGATATGCTTAAACAATTTTCGGTTGTAGTTATTACATCTACATTAACAAGCCTTTTAGTTGGTTTTACATTAACCCCATGGTTAGCTTCTAGAATTGGAAAAAAAGAAGATTTACTGCCAAAAAATGTATTCAATAAGTTTCTACTCTTTTTTGATCTAAAATTACAAAGTTTCATAGAATGGTACGGGAAAATACTTGAATGGGTATTAAACAATAAATTGATTTTCACAAGTATAGTTATAGTGTTGTTTATCCTAACTTTCATAATACAAAATCAAGGAATAATTGGTACAGAAATGATGCAAACCGGAGATCAGGGTAAGTTCAAAATAAATTTAGAGTTCGATAAATCTATTACTTTATATGAAAACAATCTGAATTCATTAAAAATTGAAAACTATTTGCTTTCGATGCCTGAAGTAAAAACAGTTTTTAGTAATATTGGCGGACCATCTACAGGAATTGGTTCCACAGGCTTGGGTTCAGCATATAGAACTGAGTTTACTATACAATTAGTAAATGCAGAAAAAAGAGCAGATAATACAGAAGAATTCATGAAATATTTAAAGACAGAATTATCCGAAAAATATCCAAATATCAATTTTTCTATGGCTGTATTGGGATTATTACCAAAATCTGCTCCTATTAAAATTACTTTAAGTGGAGAAAATTTTGAGGACGTACTCAAAAATGGGAAAAAATTAAAAAATATAATATCGGAAATTCCAGGAGCTGATAATGTGAAGCTATCAATCGAAGAAGGAACTCCTGAATTTAAAGTTGTTCCTAATCAAGAAAAAATGCAAAGATTTGGTATAACTACAGGTTATCTTGGTATGACATTGAGGAATGCAATTACTGGTAATTCCGACGCATCTATTACTCAAAATGGCAATGAATATGATATAAATATAAGATTAGATGATTTTGACAGAATGGATTATGAAGATTTAAATAGATTAAAGATAATAAATCTTAAGAATCAACCGATAGAAATCTCTCAATTCGCCACAATTATCCCCGATAATTCTCCATCAATGCTTGAAAGATTAGACAGACAAACATCAGTAACCATTACTGCAGAATCTTTTGGTCGTCCTTCTGGTACTTTGGCAAAAGATGTAAAAACATATTTAAAGGATAAACCATTGGCAGAAAATATTAAGCTTACTTGGGGTGCGGATATTAAAACACAAAATGAAAGTTTTGGTGCTTTGGGTTCAGTTTTAATTATTTCTTTTATACTAATTTACTTAATAATGGTTGCACTATATGACAGTTATTTATATCCTTTTGTAGCATTGTTTGGTATTCCTTCTGCAGTTATAGGAGCATTTCTTGCATTGAATTTATCTTTGAATAATATAACACTTTTTGCACAACTTGGATTAATAATGCTAATGGGATTAGTTACGAAAAATGCAATTTTAATCGTTGATTTTACTAATCAATTAAAGGCACAGGGTATGAATTATAAAGATGCTTTAATTAATGCCGGAAAAGAAAGAATGAGACCAATTCTAATGACAACATTAGCAATGGCCATAGGTATGCTCCCTATTGCATTAGCAAAAGGGACAGCAAGTGAATGGAAAAATGGCTTAGCTTGGGTTATAATTGGAGGATTGCTCTCTTCCTTGATTATTACTGTTTTTCTGGTGCCCGTGGTGTATTATACTGTTGATAGCATAAAAGAAAGACTTTCCAGAATGAATAAATAGATTTCACCAAATTTTGTTCTTTCGGTATCAAAAAAGAATCTAAGTTAGTAATAGTTTAGATTCTTTTGTGATTTTACATGCTAATCTTTGAAAGCTTTAATTTCATCTTCAACATATTTTTCGAATTTACTAAAATCTGAAAGGTAATCCCATATCAACTCAAGATTCTTATATTCCACTTCTTTGCCGTCAACAACTTTAGTAATGATTAATGCTTGTGTATCAAATCCGTAATATTCCATCATCGGTTCATTTTCAGGATCCATAAAGTCAAGAGAAGAAAACCGCAATGTGGAATCACCTATCTCTTTTTGAAATGCCAGATTCATTGTTTGAGTAATGAAATCCTCAATTTGAACACAACTTGCACATCTAACTGTTGCATGGAAGTATTTAACATTAATTACTTTTAATGGTGATTCTGCAAAAGCAGTACTTGTAAAGAATATAGTAACTACTGCCACAAATATATATTTAAAGAATTTATTCATACTTTTTATGTTTTAATAAATATTAGAAGAATAATTGGTAAAATTATTTTTCACTAATTTTCCTGGTTTTCCTATACGTTTAATTCAGATTGCCTTTAATTCTAGCGTCACGCTTTTCTGTGGCAAATTTCCGTAAATCAGTTACTCTGTCAGCTTCATCAAGTATTTCGACTCCCAGGATTGTTTCCATCACGTCTTCCATTGTGATTAATCCGCTTACACTGCCATATTCATCCACAACAATAAAGAGATGCTGCATTCTCTTGAGGAATTGCTCCAATGCAACACTCAAATCGGCAGTTTCAGGAATTATATAAACTTCTCTTGCATAATTCTTCAACTGCATATCATTTTGATTATTCAGAGCTGCTTTGAACACATCTTTGCTTAGGATATATCCCACAATTTTATCATCCAAAGATTCCCCCAACCAAATTGGAATTCTTGAATAAGTCTGCATTCCAACATTATATATCACTTCAGATACCGTATCTTCAGAATTACAGCTAAAAATCACAGTTCGAGGAGTCATAACATCAGATACGAGTACATCTGCAAAATTCATGATATTTTTCATCAGTTTATATTCATCTTCATCTAGCGATCCTTCATCACGAGCAGATTCTACAAGCTCATTTATTTCATTAAGTGATTCTTCTTCTTCAGTAATTCCTTTAATTATACGAGTTAATTTATTAATAGGAGAAATTATCGGTATGGAAAGTAAATGCATAACAAATAATAAGAATGAATATCTTAAGACATATTTGTTAGACTTTCTCTCACCAATGGAAAACATTATAGAATGTAGAATATAATATATTGGAAAAATTAATATTAATCCAATAATTAAGAAATCTGACAGATTTGTATATTTTTGGATTGAAAAAGATAAAAATAATAATGAAAAACTTCCGAAAAGTAATTCAAAGAGTTGAAATTCATTGTAATTTTCTTCAAATTTTGAGTACACTTTTAATAACTTGCTAGCTTTTTGTGGATTGATTTTTTCTAGTATCTGTACTTCATCTTTTGTTAAAGAATTCATAATCCCTGACAAAAAGGAAGTGAAAAGTGCCAGGAACAAAAATAATAAACATAATGGGATTTCCATTTATTTTTTAATTACTCCATATTGTTCTACAAAATTAATCAAAGTATTTATCTTTTAAATAAAATCTGAAATAATTATCCTTAAAATGTACTCAATTTTATAAACTTATTCATATATTTCATCGCTCCGTTTTGAGTTACGGCAATAAAATATGTACCTGAAAGAAATTGACTGATTTCAATTATTTCTTCAACATTATTGACTTGTTGCTCGAATAATTTTTCTCCAACTAAAGAATAAATAGTAATTGTCGAATTATCAAATTCTCCGGTAAGATTGATTATTTTAACAAAATCCTTAGCAATTTGCGGATAAAGAGTGAATTTTTGTTTATTTTCATCAACACCCATTGGATCAGAAACTATTTGCAAATCATCAATAAACCAACCTTCATCATTCCTGAAATTATTTGAAGAAATTCTAAACCGCAGCAAGACACTCCCTTCGTGATCTGGCAAAATCAAACTTTCGTGCTTCCAATCCCTTTCATCCAAAATTTCATCACCCCAATAACTATAATCGGACTTCTTAAATGTTGCAGTTTGGTTAGCGAATTCATTTGTCCAATTCACTCCATTATCAAAAGAATATTCTAAAGTAGCCAAATCTGAATCATCAACTATTGCGGCTGTGAAAAAACTAATGAATGTGTAATTACCATCATCAAACATTTTTATTGGGAAAAGGAGCAATGTATCATTAAATCTATTATCGTACTTAGCATTAGGTGATTCTGTAAGAGAATTTGGTGAACTTAATGAAATCTCTTGAGTTAATCCCCACTTTTGGCCAAAATAGTATTTTCTGGGGGTTTTCGTATCAAAATCATCAGTAAAAGGTTGATTTGGAATAATATCGATTGGTTTAGCTGAATAAGAAATTATAGTATTACTTATATCACTCATATAAGTTTCTTTAGTAACTGAAGTTGTTGCAATTTTGTAATATCCTTTTAAACGAGGAAGATCAGATACATAAAGTCTGTAATCAATTGTTCTTCCTGTATCTAATGCGGCTACACTAATTTTATCCACCTGGATGCTGTCAAGGTAAAAATCAATATTATTTAAGTCAAGTAACGGAGTAATATTATCGGCTCTAAGCGAAGGCAGTTTCACCTTCAAGTCATAACCATATTTTTCGTTTTCTTCGAATCCGACAGCACTGACAATTGTTGGAGGCATAGGATTTTTTGTACCACCCGGTGTACCATGTGTGAATCTTGAATTACTTGAATCTTTTGAATCAAAAGTATAAATTCTATAATCATATTTCTGGTATTCAGTTAGGTTTTCATCAAAATAACTATTTGTTGTTCCAGGTAAAGTTGCAATTAATGCTCCATCACGATATAAATTCAATTGAAAATCTTCAGAATTGAGTACTTGACCAAATGAACGAGTAGTAGGATTTTCCCATTTGATTTGCAGTTTGTTAATTTCATTAGGAATTACCTCCGTGTGGAAATTCTCTACGGGAAGTGGTGCACGTGTATTCATAATCGCAGTATAAACATCACTATTGCGAATATTCTCAACTGCATTACGCATATCTACCCAAGAAGGGTAAACCATTCCATCATAAAAAGCGCAACCTGAATAATCACCGGCAAAGGCATTGTCCAAGAATGGATTAAGTCGTAAATCATGACTGACATCCCCTGCCCTTTTGTCAATCCAGGTTTCACCTCCATCACTTGAATAACTAACATAACAATCAACCATAAGATTATCAGGATCATCACGACTATCAAGATACATAACTGCTAAATCTCCATTTGTGGGATCAATTGCAATCCATTGCCAAAACTGGTCATTTACATCGACAGAATGAACTAATACAGGAGTTGACCAAGTCTCACCTTTATCTGTGGAACGGGAAAAATAAACATTTGGGATACTATCTGCAGCCCAGGTCAAATATAAATATCCACTTCGAGGGCCATCAGTAATATCACACTGAATCGCAGGATAAGCTTCAGACCTTACTTTACCCTTCACAGTATGGCGATAACCTCCTTGGCTGGCAATATATTTTGTTGTCCCAAATATGTTGTAATTTTGAATTATCCTTGGTTCTGTAAAGGTAGCACCACCATCCTCCGACTTTGCAAAGCCGACTCCATGAACTATACCATCATTCCATACTAAATATACTTCTCCGTTTGGTCCTGTAGTAGTGAGAGGAAAACTCTGTCCATAAGTTGTATCCTCAGATGTTCCGGTTTTCCTTAGTGAAACAGGAATTGGAATAGACCAGGTTTCTCCTTCATCAGTAGATTTTGAAATCACTATCTGTGTTGCTGAATCTAGTGGAGTAACTCTTTTCCATGGATTATACAAATGATGGAGATATGGTGATTTTGGTGAATTATCAACTTGCACATAATATTTATCTTCAAAAGTAGAGTCAAGTGTTTGAGCACCTAAATGTATAATTACAGGAATGTGAGCTTTCCATGTGTTTCCTTGGTCAGTTGATTTTGCAAGGAAAACACCATTTTCTCCAACAAGTTGAGCTTGATTTTCATCAATTTTACCAAATCCGCCATAGGACATATAAGCGATTCCATCAGAACTAAAATACACTGATGGATCATTTGTTGAACGCCAACCATCATAAGGCTTCCCTAAATTATAATTTACCCATGATTTACCACCATCTTGCGAAACATATACCCATGTTGATGATTCCGAACGATAATCAACTGCAGAGGCAATAATGTTTAGCGGATTAGTAGGATTCACAGCTATTGAGGATTCATTTTGCATTTTGTAGGATTCAGATTCTTCATTCGTAATTGCATTTGAATTCAAAAAGAAAGGTAAAAATTCACTTGATTGAATTACTGGTACCTGCATTTTTTTTATCTTTTCCGGGAACAAGTCCGGATTCGGAGAGGGATGAGCCATTTCGAAATATCTTTCAAATGTCTCTTTAGTCTTTTTAATTATATCTTCATTTGACTTTTTATCTTCTGCATTAATCAGGATTGAATTTGCAAAGAATGTAATTAATACATAAAAGTAAATTTTTTTCATTGGTACACCACAAAATGAATTTATTTTACAAAATTAATAATAAATTTAAAACTACAAATTAATAATAATATTATAAATAATTATTTAATCGTCTCTTTGGCATACTTATTGTTGTAAATAATTGAAAAAAAAGAAAATCAGAAAATTAACAGGTAAATTTATGAAAAAGTTATTCTTTATTTTTGTATTCTTGGCTATAGTTGGGACAGCATTTTCCACTGAACCGGCTTGCACTGTTCCACCGCTTCCGGGTAATCTGGATGCATTTACTGATACAGAAGAAATGTACTTTGACAAAATAATGGAATATTATCTTCCTGCTATTATTTTGGAATCACAATTGAAAATGATGAATGTAGAACCGAAAGTAAAAGTTCATCGCCTCAATTCCGAAATGCTTGCGAATTTAGATCCTAAATACATCAAGTATTACAATAAGGTGGGTTTTGATTTATATTCCCAAATAAAAGAATTGCAAATGGATGTTGTTAATAAACAGCTCTTCGATTCAGAAACTGAAAATCGTCAATTGAAGAAAGACGTCACTCAACTTATGATTGATACAATCGGTACAATGAAGTATAAAGAATTATACAATATGCTTCTCAGTTCTATTGATAAAAGTCTTTCAGATAACAAGGAAATTGAAAAAAGATTTGTCGAAAAAATCGATAAATTACTTAACGAAATTTCCTCCGTGAAATATAATTTAACATCTTTCGAAAAAGCAAAACCAAGTTACGTAATGACAATTGCCGGTATCGGCGAACAAGTTATGTATAATAGCAGCCAAATCAATGGAGATATTGCTGCAGGCGCAATCCTTACTTTAAACACTTTGAGAATTGCAAAGGATGTCGGGGTTATTAATATCTGGGGAAAATATTCACTTCTAACTTCAGAAAATCTACCGTTGACATCAAATGCACAAAATTTAACATATTTGAAATATAAAAATGATATGTGGTCTGTTGGCGGCGATTTTGAGTTAAACTTATCACATTTATTCAAAACAAATGCTGTTAACTGGAATTTAAAATTAGGTTTCGGTTATATGAAAGGATTTATTCGTACTACTAATACGAGTTTACCGGATAAATTATACAATGGTAATTTAATTAAGCTTGAGACAAATTTGTTTAACTTTAATAATATAATGCCATTTGGTATTGTATTTGGTGCAAATTTCTACAAATTTAACTCTGATTTGATTTATCCTACTTACAATTATGATATTAATTTAGGTAATCCATGGATCCCGAGTATATATTTTGGATTGAATTTCAATTTACTGAAAATTTATTAGGAGGATGAAATGAAAAAGTTACTATCAATACTAATTATCTTCCTTTTCGTTAGTTCGGCTTTCTCACAAAGCCTGGAATTAGCTAAGAGATATTTAAAACTAGCAAATACATATATCAATACTGAAGATTTCGATAAAGCCAACGATAATTTAAATAAAGCGAAGGATATCATATCCAGGTATAAATCTTGGGATGCAAAATATTGGGATGCAGTAGCAGACGAAACTTTAGGTAATTTATATCTCAAAAATGGTGTTACTCCTTTAGCTCAGATTTCTTATGAAACCGCACTTATGAAATATAAGAAATTGATAAGAACAAAAGATGGTTCACAAGAAGCTGTACAAGAATTATTGAATCGTATTACCGGTTTGGACCAAACGTCTTTTACATTACAAAATGGCAAAGCAAAAGTAATTTCTTTGGACAATACAAAAAAAGTTGCAAATGATTATGAATTGCCTCCTACCGTTGAATCGTATTCATGCAATAATTGTAATATGAGGGATTTTCCTTATAATGCCTTGGAAGCACCTAATTTAAAGACATTAATATTGTCTAATAACAGAATCAGGGATTTCGAAGTAAAACCACATAATAAGATTACTTATTTGGACATTTCAAATAATAGAATAAAAGAAATTAGAGGCAGTTTTACACAAATGTCAAATTTGATTTATCTTGATATTTCGGGTAACTCTCTAAAAACAATTCCTGAAGGGATTGAAAGTCTTAAGAAATTGAAAGTTTTGAAAATAACAAATAATAAAATTCCATTTGCAATGATTAAAAATTTAATCCAATCATTGCCAAACACTTTAATTGTTCACGATAATTATGTGCTGGAATCACAAACTGAAGAGGATATCTTCCCCGGAGAATAATTTTTTCGGGAATTGAAACATTCTTAAAAAATTGTCGTAATAAGTTAGAAAAAAGAGGTATTTCAATGAAACAAATTTTTCTACTCATTACGACATTATTTTTTGCTATAACATCAACCTCAATTGCTGATGATAAAGATACTACAAAAACTGATGAAGAAAAAGTAAATATTTTGCCCGATGAAGATTTTGATTGGGATTTCAATCTGGATAATTTTGATTTTAATTTTGGTAAAAAGAATTCGGAATGGACTTCAATGCCAAGCAGGCCTATTGTAAGATTTAATTATGGAAATTCAATACTAGCAGATAAAAATTATGAAGGAATTGATTTTAAAGAAAATCCTGTTTTCGATTTAAGATTGGGTTACAATAAAATTAAATATCATAATATAAGTATAATTACACAAATTGATGCTCATGAATTGTTCATACAAAATATATCTGACGATATTATAGATAATGATTCAACCTTCCCCGGAGCAAATCTTGATGCATGGCGGTTCGGATTCAATTCAGTTGAAGGATACGGATACAAATTTCATGAAAATTTACAAATGGATTTTACTCACTCATCAGGGATTGGCTGGACATCGATGAATTTCACTCCAAATACCTATATTAACGGTACTGATACAACTAGTTTCAAAACATTTGATGAAAGTATCAGATATGGCGAACAGTTCGAAAGCAGTGCAACACTTAAATTCTGGGAAAAACTGTCTCTTGGTGTATCTTACGAAAGAATCAATGTTTATCCAAGATATCTATTTTGGTATTCTGTTGTAAGCAGCAGCGTAGAACTCATTGCACATAGTTTGATGGATGGATTTGTGAAAGAAATCAGGAAATTCTCACCTGAACTCACACCTATTTTTAATTTCATTCTCAAATCAGGTTTATCTTATGGTATTTATGAATTGAAGAGAAAGAAAATGTTTTGGCCGGTTAATACTGCCCCACCACTTACTTTCGAAAATTTTAAAATCGGAGCATCTGTAAACTTTTAGTTTTTATTAAATTGTTTATCATACAAAAAGCAAAATTATGGAGATTAATTCATAATTTTGTTTTTTCTTTTATTTATAATTTTCAAGAAATGAAATTCATAGACGATCAACATAGAGAATATAATTACAATAAATTCACGGAAGATTCACTTTCAACAAATCCATTTCTTCTTTTCGGAAAATGGTTTGAAAATGCTGCAAAAAAAATTAAAAGTGATCATAATGCTTTTGTATTATCTACCGTAAATCATGACAATCAACCTTCTTCAAGAATAGTGCTTCTTAAACATTTTGATGAAGATGGTTTTATTTTCTTTACAAATTATGAAAGTCAAAAAGGTAATGATTTACTTACAAATCCAAAAGCATCTATTTTATTCTTTTGGTCAGAAATGGAACAACAGATAAGGATTCAAGGGAAAATCGAAAAAATATCTGAAAAAGACTCTGAGGATTATTTCAAAACTCGTCCTTACACTAGCAAAATAGGTGCTTGGGTTTCCAAACAAAGCCGTCCTCTTTCCAATCGCTTCCATTTGCTCAGGGAAGTTGCTCTTAAAATGCTTCAAAATCCAAAAGATGTTCCACTTCCTCCATTTTGGGGTGGATATCGTTTAATCCCTGATAAATTCGAGTTTTGGCAAGGACGTCCCAGCAGACTTCACGATAGATTTCAATTCGATAAAACTGATGGAAAATGGTCTGTCACACGCTTATATCCATAAACTAATTATATCCATCGAATAATTTGTTAAATATTAACTGTGAGCCTTATAACTAAGTCTGCTCGTATTTCAGAATATGGGAAATATATTGTGTCAGCAGGTTGATTCTCATATCTTGAATATTCTGAAATTAAAAAGAAATAAGGCATAGTCTTGATTCTGTCTGACATTTCAACAGCTCTATCTTCATCTACAGTTACAATATGATAAGGATTTTTGTAATATTCAGAAACTTTCACATCTTGAAAATCTCCAACTACAAATGGTGCTATTGAATAATCAATAACAAAATCGTTAGGATTATTGGAAAATTCAAGCGATGGATCTTTTGGTTTTGCAAATTGAATTAAATATCTTATTCTACTAATAATTAATTCGTCTTCATTAGGATTAAATGGTTTGTTTGTCACAGGAAACACTAAAGAATCAATCCAGCAAGAAAACTGAAAAACCTGTGCCCTATTTATTCTATCCTTATTATTAACAAATTCTGTGTTTGTATTTAAATTGGTAAAATCAAAACCTTGTGATGGAGTTCTTCTTACATATGATTTATCGTAGAAATAAACAGGAACCTGTACAGTGAATGTACTAAAATCCTCGATAGTTTGAGTATAGCAAGAAGTAAGTGTAAGAAGAAAACTTACTACTACAGTATATTTAATAATTGTTAAAAGCTTATTTAGCATTGTTTTCTCCAGGAGTATTTATTTGACTAACTTGAATTTGAACAGTTCTGGAATAAAAGCGACCTTCAGGTAATGAATTATCGAATAATGAATTTTCTTCACCCATCCCAATAACTTCTATGTCTTCGAAGAGCATACCTTTCGCAACTGCTTTGGCTCGATCTAATGATAATTTTCTGTTATACTCAGCATCACCCATTAGGTCACTGAAACCAATCACTTTTATTTTTGAATTAGCTCCAATTTCTGTATTAACAAGACTGACAATTGCTTTATTTTCTTTACTTAATGATGAACTGTTATAATCGAAAAGAATCAAATTATAAGTATTTATTGTCTTCTGATTATTGACAACCTTGATGGGAATTTCTTTTTTTGTGTTTAATTCTTGATTTGTGCTATTTTTTATTTGCAAATTAATTTTTGTGATTGAAGAGTCATTTACACTAAATGCAGATGATTTGAAATCAAGGTTCATATCATTATCCGGTACACCATTACCAATTTTATCAATTATTTTATTTTTACCAACATTTATCTGTAAATTCCAGTCTTTCAAATCAGATTCACTTGTAATATTATTTCTTAGGATAATACCTTCTGGGTGAATGCTTCGTAAAGTATCTTCAATTAGAATTGGTGCGAGTAACTCAATTTGTTCAGTTCGAATTTCAACTCTTCTATTATCAGCCTGCCCTTCCATTTGCTCTTTTTTCGAATATTTTTCAGGTAAATTTCTGGCAATAGTTATAATTCTGGATGGGGCAATACTCCAAGTATTAATTAAGTAATTCTTAATTTTTTCAGCACGATTTTTCGATAATTGCAAATTGCCTTTTTCATTATTAATATCACTATTGCAGCCAATAAGTGCAATCATTGAAGATGGGTATTCCTGCATTCGTTTCCCAAGGATATTAAGGCATGAATGATAGATTTCTAAAGAACCTTTATGCTTAAGTTGAAGAATATTAAATTCCGCAGCTTCGGTGGAATTAATCAAACTATATCTTGAAGATATTTCTTCCATGTCTTCGTCAAAGAAAATATACGGCAAAAAGGGATGTAATTCCTTTGAAACAACATTCTCTACAGTAATTACTTTAATTGTATCTTCGTTTTCATCCAATACTAGCAGATTATTGCTGAATGGGATATTAATTTTATTCAATTCTTGAACTTGTATTTCTTGCTCATTCTTTTTCAATTCAACTATTACAGGTTGAGTTTCTTTTATGTCCGGAACATGTATAGGTTCAGATTCTAATTCAACTTCATCATTTGGTTCTA
>Ga0154569_101_pt3 | contig 21319 bp, 12 predicted proteins | sample RifGroF2_FD_115998 | JGI IMG/M metagenome (GOLD analysis project Ga0154569, IMG submission 115998) | Ignavibacteria bacterium GWF2_33_9
TTTGCTGCATTTGTCCTATCGCATTATTCATTGAACCTAAAGCTTGAGATTGACCTTCAGCCATATTCTTCATATCTCTATCGTTAAAACTCTCTAATGCACTATTCATTTGCTGTAGGGCGTTAGTAATCTCATTACCCATTTGCGGTGTAACTCCAAATGACTTTTCACCTAATTCGGACAATCTTTCCGCAACTTTCATTAAACCTTCAAATTGATTCATTTGCTCTCGAGCTACTGCAGGTAGTTGAGTTGAATTATTGTCCAAAGATGATGTTTTATCCAAGAGTCTTTCTTGTTGCTTTGAAAGTTTCAGCATATCTGAAATTGATTTTTCCATTTGCCTTATTGCTTCTTTGGAACCTCTTTGGTCCATTTCTTCTTTTAATTTTTGCATCTTTTGTTTAAAGTTTGCAAGATTATTTTTAGCTTTTTGCATGTTCGAAGAAGCACTTTTCATATCATTTTTATCCAAATCTGAATTTGCATTTTGCATTTCCTGTTGAGTTTCGTCTTTATTAAGGGCTCTTTGTGCATCCTGAAATTCTGATAAAGGCATTTGGTCATCTTTCAATTGCTCCATTAATTTCTTCACATCTTTCAGTTCATCTTCAACACTATTTAAATTATCTTTTAGTTCATTTTGTTTTTTCTTAACTGCATCCTTTTCTTCTTTACTTAATGATTTTGCATCTTTAGTCTGTTTTTCTAAATTTTCCTGCTCATCTTGCATCTTTTCGGCTCTTCTGTTCAATGCATCAATTTTTTGTTCAAGTTGCAGTCTCTTAAGGATATTCATTGTTCGTTCAATGCTTTGTTTAAATTGCTCCTCATTGAATTGGAAATTTTTCAAAGCTTTTTCCATTTCTTCTTTGGACATTTTCCTTGCTGCTTCTTCAATTTTTTGTTGCATTTTTCTTAATTCAGGAGATTCAACTTCTTGCATCAATTTTTGCAATTCTTGATATTTTTGCAAAGTTTCATCAGAAAGCAGATTATTTTGTTTCAATTGATCAGTATTTTTGGATATTTGCTCTTGAATATCCTGCATTTTCTGCTTTAATTCATTTTGTTGCTTAATAATATCTTTTGCTTTTTTCTGTTCATCCCAAGTCAGATCTGAACGATATTTATCTTTCTTTAAATCTCTTTGCAATTGTTCAATATCTTTTTGTAATTCCTGAACTTCTTTGAGTGTCTTTTCAATAGATTTTTCGACAATTTGCTGGACATTGTCACTTTCAGACAATATTTCATCAATTGTCGGCATCTTTATTGTAAGTATATTTGTCTTAGATTTTTTCGGTCCGGAAATGTAATCATTGTCTGCAACTTCAAGGTAAAATTCATAAATATCATTTGGAACAATATCTAAATTCTGCAAATTCCATATATAAGGTATTTCTAATTTAGTGCCTGTCAGATTTATAGAAATTTTGAAACTACGAAATTCCTCTTCAGGTTGTGCATATTTAGAATATGTCATTTTGTAATATAATCTCAATTCTGAAAAGCCGAAATCATCCGATATCTTGATGTCCATCGGCAGAATTGCATTCTCACCTATTTTCACATCTCCCGGAGGATTTATCAAGGATATACTGGGATATTCATCATCAAGTGCAATAACTCCAAAGTTAACTGGTTGTTCATTCTCCTGATTATTTTTGTCAATAATCTTAAAGAAATATGTCCCGGTTCTTGTAATTTTCATTACACCTTTTGCTTTAGTATCATAGACTCTCATAGGAATAAATGATGTGTCAGATTTAGATATTGAATCGTTTGAAGAATTTGTAACAAAGCAAAGTTTTGCTTCTCGCAGTTTTGTATTTGCAGCTAGTGTAAAATTGGCGGAAGAGCCTCTTAATGCTGCAATATCTCCATTTTGTTCAGATAATTGTCTTGGTTCAATTTTTGTTAATTTCGGATAAACTACTTCACCCGATATTGATTTTATGTATGGTTTCTCGTAAACATTTAAATTTCCTCTCTTACTCATTATTTTTGTGTGCAGCCATTCTGCTTCTGCGTAAAATTCAACTGAATTTTTTATTTTAGTTAAGGTAAACTGATATACATTTCCGGAGTCTAGTCTTAAAGTAAAACCATCGAATTCTTCACTTCCTTTTTCTTTAATCTGCAATTGAATTGATTCAGGTGGAGTACCTTTTGCAATTACTTTTATTTGTACATCTGTATTTTTGAGTACACTTTCCCGAATTGGAGAAACTTCTAAACTAAATGGTGGAGGTGGTATAAATGATAGGCTCCAATTATTGATTCTATAAAGTGCGCTTCCCAATTCAGTTTTGAAAAGGGTGAAAGAAGAAACAAAAATTACAGATGAAAGAAGAAAATATAAAAAAACGAAAAGTAATTTTTTCTTATTTATTACAACATTGAAATTCTTATTTTTTGCTAGTTCGAAAACCTGATTTGATGAAGCAATTGTCAAACTTCTTGATGTTCCGGTTACTAATTCCAATTTACTCATCATTTGAATAGAATTAGATAATTTGTCTTTTATTTCTATATAATGGGTTCCAATTCTCAAGGCTAATTTATCCAGTTTATACTGATGTCTCAATCCAAGAATTTTAAGCAAGGGACTTAAAGAAAATGCACCAAATGGAACAATTAATGCTAACCAAAATAGGAAATAGAAAAATAATCGTGCTTCTGATGGGAAATTGCCTAAGTATTCAATAAAAGATGTGATAAGAATAATAGCTTCCAATACTATTAAAGATGTAATTACACCCCAAATAATATCTGTCAAATAAATCAAATTTCTCGTATTTTTGAGTTTATTGACAATCTGAGTATATAAATTCTTATTTCCCATAAATTAATGTTCCAATGCCCAAACAACAATGTTAGTACCAAATTTTAGTGCTTCCTCTCTTTTTTCCTGAGGATTATTATGCACGTCCGGATCTGCCCAACCATCACTTGGATTTGATTCATATGTGTAAAATACACATAATCTCTGATTATAAAATAAACCAAAACATTGTGGTGGTTTATTGTCATGTCCATGAGTTTTATGAATACCATTAGGAAACTTGAAATGACTATTAAAAATACCATAACTCAGAGGAATTTCAACAAATTCCTGTTCAGGAAAAACTTTTTTCATTTCCTTCCTAATAAATTTATCCAAACCATAATCATCATCAATATATAAAAATCCTCCGTTTTCCAAGAAAGCTCGCAAATTTTTCACTTCTTTATCAGAAAAATTAATATTTCCATGTCCTGTTAAAAATATGAAAGAATAATTGAACAAATCAGTTTTAGATAAATCTACATAGGTAAAGACCGGATTGGTCTTAATATTTGTGTGTTCGGCAATATATTTCAATAAATTTACTTCGCAACTCGGATCATTATACCAATCACCTCCACCGGAATATTTTACACGTGGTATACAAAATCCGCTCTGAGATTGATTGAACAATTGAGTTGGAGAAGCAAAGATAACCATAAACATAATTAGCAATAATTTGCTCAAAATGCTTTTCTTATTATTCTTTCTTTGTAATCTATTTATATTGGTAACTTTCAATTAAAAATTAAATTTAAAAATATTCAATAACATTGATTTATAAAAATCTACCTGAGAATCCTGATAAATATTTTGTACTTCATATTTATGTGGAATTTCTTTTCGCTTAAGTATTTCAGCTAGCTTTGTCGATTGGCCAATCATATCCCAATTCCCATCCTGTGCAATTAAATGTAAATGATGCTGTGATTTTAAAAACGATAACCAGTAATCATCTGTTAAATTAGGCAAATAGTGTACAGGCGAATTGAAATAGCAATTTTCATCATAATATGCGCCACTTAACCACTGGATGTCGTAAAATCCGTTCACACCTATAGAACCTAAAAAAATATCCGGTCTTCTCAAATATGAATTTACTGCATGAAACGCTCCGATTCCCACTCCTGAAGTAACAATAGGTACAGCAGCTCCATTATCATTATAAATGAACGGTACTAATTCACTTGTGAGAAATAAATTGAATTTATAATGATTATCCGATCTGACTTTCGGCTCAATTTCTTTATTGGACCAGCAACCTTTATTGAAAGATTCAAAAGATATGAATTTTATAAATCCTCTTTCGATTAATGGAGCAAGTTCCTGAATCAAGCCAATATTCTCATATTCAAGTGGATTATCATTATGTATAGGAAAAAGTAATACACTAATACCATAATGTCCGTAAACACAAACCTTAATGTCTTTTTCCAATATCTTACTTTTTATTGGATATACTTCTTTTCTCATTTCTTAATAAGCTAAATCTAATATGTTAAACATATCTTCTTTCTTCAAATTTTTTATTTTACCTACTCTTCCATAATTAAATGTAATTTCAATTATCCTGGAAAAATCACTCTTAGTAAATCCCAATTCTCTTAAAGTAATTGGAGCATTCCAAGAAGTAAATTTATCTTTCATTTTCTGAATTGCATCTTCCACTGAGTCGGCTTCCCATACATTTTTGGCCCATTTTCTGAATATCTCTGGTTTTACTTCCCAAACATATTTTATCCATGCAGGGAAAATTACTGCCAAACCTTCTCCATGAGCTATTTCCGGATTCATTACACTTAGTGAATGTTCAATTCCATGCACGGTCCATTCTCCTCCACCCATTGCTACACCGGAAATCCCATTCAAAGCTAACGTCGAACTCCACGTATAATTTGCTCTGGCATTGTAATTATTTTGATTAACCATTAATTTGTCAATTTCCTGGATAACTGTTCTTTGCAGTGATTCATTTATTCCGAAAGTTACTTCTGCATCTAATCCCATAAAATAATATTCCATTAAATGTGATAATGAATCAACTCCACCATTGGCAGTTTGTCTCCAAGGTAAGCTATTCTGAACTGAAGGATCCAAAATTGTAACTTTTGGATACACATGAGGAGAACCAAAAGACCATTTTTTCATTTCTTTGTCATTACTCAATACAGCAAAAGAATTCATTTCACTTCCAGTTGCAGAAAGAGTTAGCACTGTAAAAATTGGAAGAGCCTTCTCTATTTGAGCATTGCCTTCGAAAATGTCCCAGATGTTATCCACATAAATTCCGGCGGCAACTGATTTAGCTTCATCTATAACTGAACCTCCTCCTACAGCCAAAATTGCTTCAAGTTTATTTGCACTAATTAATTCACTTACTTTATTTGCATGTTCTAAAGATGGATTAGGTCTTACTCCCCAACTTTCCAACCATTCGATATTATTTTCTTTAAGTGAATTAGTAACCTGTTCGTAAACTCCATTTGTTTTAATTGAGCCACCACCAGCAAGAAGCAGTACTTTATTTATATTATTATTGCCGATTTCTTTTCCAATTTCCTTGATTCTTCCCTTGCCGAAAATCATCTTTGTAGGATTATGAAATGTAAAATTGTCCATATATGCTTTTTTATAGTATTAACGAAAAATATGTTGTTTTAGTAACTAATTTAAAAAAATATTCGTTAATTGATTTTTAACATTAGGTCATAGTGAATAAGAAATACATATTTTTTTTAAGTTTTATTACAATCCTTCTCCCTTTTCTTCAGGAAAATTCTTATGCAATTAGTAGAAATTCAAATGATTTAGTAATCTTACAGCATATCGACAGTACTAGTCTCGTAGATACTAAAACATCTTCGGGTGAAAATCAAAAATATTATGATTACCAGGATTCATTATATAAAAAATTTTTGAGTTTGAATGTAACCTCAAGAACGCTTTTCAATTTTAATTTAAGTTTAACAGAAGATGCATGGAATAATATTTTAAATAATACTTCTGAATTACCCTATCAATCTGCATTGAGCAGTTTAAATGCTGTACCTTCTGTCGCTTTTATTCCAACAGGTGTAGAAATGATGAATTATCAGGCAAATTTGGATGCTGCCAGTTATATACCTTTTGTAAACAAGCCTAATTACGGTGTAAGAGTTCCTCTCAGAGATATTGGTGTCTTTCTTGGCTTAGTTGAAGACACAAGTCCTGAAATTGTTTATTCACTTGATGGCTCTAATGAAGTAGAAATTGTCATATATTCAATTCAAGCAAAAGTAATTGCTACTCTTTATAAAGCAATTCAAAGACCCGGTAAATTCAAAATAACTTGGAATTTCCGTGATGATAATGGCAGATTGATGCCTTCAGGAGATTATATTGCTGAAGTTCGTATTGGTAACTCCAAATTTATTAGAAAAAGAATTGTTATTCCATAGTATTCATTATGCTTATATCTTTAAATAATTTAAAAAATATTATTACAGAACAAAAACAACTTGGAAATAAGGTTGTGTTTACAAATGGTTGTTTCGATATTCTACATGCTGGTCATATACAATATTTGCAAAAAGCAAAACAACTAGGTGAGATTTTAGTTATTGGTCTAAATACAGACTCTTCAGTAAGCAGGCTCAAAGGACCTCACAGACCAATTAATAATCAGGATGATAGAGCAATTGTTCTTGCTGAATTAAAATCAGTTGATTTTGTGATATTTTTTGATGAAGACACTCCTTATAATCTCATATCCGAGATAAAACCTGACTTTTTGGTGAAAGGGGCTGATTACGAGGAAGAAAATGTTGTAGGTGCTGATATTGTAAAGCAAAATGGTGGAAAAGTTGTTTTAATCCCTTTTGTGGAAGGGAAATCGACTACTTCAATAATCAATAAAATGAATCAGTAATTAATAAATCTTTAAAACTTTCCCAATTGTAATTGTATTTTCATCTTTGATCTTATTCAACTTTTTCAATTGAGATATTGAAACACCAAATTTCCTGGAAATTGATGAGAGTGTATCCCCACTTCTTACAACATAAGTCTTGTGTCTGTTTTTGTCTTTTTTAACAGCAATTTGTTTGTCAGTTTTGTCAGAATAAATTTTCAGTTTTGTATTAACATATATTTTACTCCCATCAACTAAATTCGGGTTCCATTTCTTAATGTCATCAATTGAACATTCATAATCAGCAGCAATTTGTTCTAAATTTTCTCCATTTTTGACCTTATGAAGAATTAATCTATCCGGATTTTCTTCACTTTCAGTTTTTGCAATTGAATTTTCAATTTTTTCAGTTAATTTTGGTGCATTTATCGTTTCGCCGTTTGCTCCTATTGCTACAATTTCTTTCATAGGAATTTTAAGAGTCTTGCCCCTTCTTATTTTTTTTGTCCTTGAACTAATTTTATTAAATTCTTTCAATTCAGGAACTGTAATGTTATATTTATCTGCAATTGTTGTAAATGATTCACCTCGTTGTACTTTATGAGTTTTTGAGGTTATTTGTTCAATAAATTTCACATTAGGATCTGAAATGATTAATTTTTGTCCTATTTTAATTAATCCATCTTCATCCAAATTATTAATTCGCTTTAATTCTGCTAAATTTACACCATATTTTTGAGAAATGATGTAGAGATTTTCACCTTCTTTTACGGTATGTGTTATCTCTTTTATTTCTTCAACAGGTTTAATTTCAGAGGAATGACCACCATTATTGGCAATTAAGTCAGTAATATTAACATTAGGTTTTGTAGCAATTAATATACTATCATAACTTCTTTGAGAAAGTGGTAAAAGAATTTGTGAATCAAGCTTCAGTGTTTGATTTAATGATTCAAATTTATTCATTTCCAAAATCTCTTCTTTGGAAACATTGAATCTATCAGCAATAGAGCGAATTGATTCCCCTTTATCTATTTTATGCAGCACATATGGTTTCTTTTCTGAATAAGGAATTTTCTCAATATTAGCACTAAAAAGTTCATTTGTAGATTCTGGTATTTTCAGATAATAAGTAGATGCATCAATCGGAGTACAATTTCTAATAAGTTCTGGATTTAACTCTTTAATTTCTTCAAGTGGCACTTCAGCAGCTTTCGCAATAGATTCTAAGTTCAATGGTTCTTTTAGGACATAAACATCGTATTTATATTCCTTATGGAAATTCATTTCATCTGCTGAAAATCCATATTTCTCAGGATCCATTGCTACAACAGCACAAGCAAGGAAATTTGGGACATAATTCCTTGTTTCTCTAGGTAAGTATTGTTGAATTTCCCAAAAATCAGGATTGTCCTTCTTGGATTTCCTTAATGCACTTCTTACACAACCTATACCACAATTATAAGCAGCAAAAGCTAAATTCCAATCTCCAAACATTGCGTATAAATCTTTTAAATGTCTGATTGCAGCTCTAGAGGATTTTTCAGGATCACGTCTTTCATCAACCCAAATAGAATGGTTTTTATTAAGATTATACATTTCCCCTGTCGAATGTATAAATTGCCAAAGTCCAACAGCACTTGCGGAAGAAATTGCATTTGGATTCACTCCGCTTTCGTACATTGTCAGATAAATCAATTCCAGTGGAGCATTTTCGAAATTAGCAATTTTCTCCATCATTGGAAAATAGCGTGTTGACCTTTCTAAATAAACCTTGAAATATTTTTTTAATGTTTTGTTTGTTGTTAATTTTTCAATTGCTTTTTCAACCTGCTCATTCATTTCGATAGGTATAGTGAGTGTATCAGGAGGAGGGAAAAATCCTATGGTAGATTTTTTACCAGCAGTATTTTCTCCAGCACTTGCAACATGAGTATTTGTAAGAGGTGTAATTGTTTCTGTTTTTAGTGTTTCAATTTGATTGAAGAGCATTTTTCGAACTATAAAAATTGAAGAGTTTTCATCTAGATCATCTATTGTTGTAATGTAATTTTCATAATCTTCAATTATTGAATGTACTAAATCCAAAAATTCCTTTTCATTTTCAATACCCGGGTAACTCACATACGGATTTACAATATTAATAGCTGCCTCAAAACTTTTTGCAGCACGAACAGAATCTCTTTTTCGCAAATAAACTAATGCATCGTGATATTTTCCTCTAGCCATTTTAACAGAATTTACATAATCTTTGGAACGAAAGATATCATTGTTAATATTGTCATCTAATTCTGTAAATTCATCGGGAAATTTAATTTGTTGTGTTGTATCTGCGGGAGTAACTTGAGAGAGAATATTCTGAGGATTGATGATTAATAGCAATATTACTAAGTTCAGCAAATACAAGAATGAAGATTTATAGTTAATTTTTCGCATCATTTTCTGTTTTTTTCGTTATTTTGAATGTAAATTAAAAAAAATAAGTAAAATAGTCAATATTTTATAATTTTTTTTTTCAATTCAAATCAAAATTAATTTTAAAAAAAAGTTTTTCAACGCTTATACGTGAATAAACATTGAAAAATATATTTATTATTAAATGTTAAAATTATTTCAAATTATTGGACGCAAATTTATAAACTTTATTGCCGAAATTGGTGAAATAGGAATCTTTAGTGCAAGGGTTTTCCGCTATTTTCCAAGTGCTGTAAAAAACAGAAACTTGGTAATCAAGCAAATGGAATTGGTAGGTAATAAGTCTCTGCCATTGGTACTCTTGATAGGTATATTCACAGGAGTAATTTCTGCACTTGAGGCCACAAGTTTATTCGATAAATTTAATATGATGAGCATAGCAAAACCCTTTCTAGGTTCTTCAATTGCAACTGCAATTTTTACTGAATTAGCACCGGTTCTTACTGCAATAGTGATTGCAGGCAGAATTGGAGCCTCAATGGCTGCTGAAATCGGCACAATGAAAGTGACGGAACAAATTGATGCGCTTGAAATGATGAGCATTGATAAACATAGATTCCTTGCGATGCCGAGGACTATTGCAACAGGATTGATGTTACCGGTTTTAGTACTTTTTTCATATATAGTAGGGTTGATTGGTGCTTACTTTCTCACATTGTTTAAGTTCGACTTTTCTCTTTTTGCCTTTTTTGAATCTGTTCAAAGATTTTTCAAAATTGATGAAATTATAATTGGTTTACTTAAATCAAGTGTATTTGGAGGCGTAACGGCATTAATCGGTGTACATGTAGGATTGAAAACGATTGGAGGAGCTGAAGGTGTTGGGCAATCTACAGTTAGAGCATTCACTATATCGGCGGCTTCAATATTGATTATCGATGCAATTTTCGGTTATTTTTATTAATATTATTTAAAAATTTGAAATATGAAGATTGATTTTAATAAATATCCATATCCCAGAAAGATTAGACATCATGTTGGAACTAATTTATATTTTCCATTAAAAGAAATGACAGTCAAGCCAAGTTACTATCCGCCAATTTTGGATGATGAAGACATCACAATTTATTTTAATAACAAGAAAGCACCTGATATTTTAGATATTGGATGTGGCAAAGGCAAATTTCTTCTTGATTTATCTGAAAAATATCCCGATAAAAATATCATTGGTTTTGAAGTTCGAATGGCTCTGGTAGAATGGATTCAAAATATTTCAAAGTCAGAAAACTTTGGTAATGTTTGGGCTTTGTGGTACACTGTCGTTAATGGTTTGAATTTTCTTAAAGAAGACTCCATCGAAAAGGTATTTTATCTTTTCCCTGATCCCTGGCCTAAAAAACGCCAGCAAAACCGCAGACTATTTTCAGTGAATTTCCTCAAGGATTTACATAGAGTATTGAAAAATGACGGTAAACTTTTTCTTGCAACTGATTGTGATTATGTACACGAGCATCATTTGGCTGAATTACAAAAGTCCGAGTTATTTAAATACAAACAAGTTGAAAAAGAAGAATGGAATTTCCCTGTAACAAATAAGGAATCTTTTTGTATTCGGAAGGAAATACCTATTTTCAGATTAATTTGCGAGAAAAAGTAATTATTTCTTTGTGAAATGATATAGTGAAATACCAACACTAACAGCAACATTCAGAGATTCTGCACTACCAAAACCACTAATCAGGAAATCTCCTGTAATTTTTTTGGCCACTTCTTCAGAAATTCCTCGTGATTCATTACCGAATACCAAACCAAAATTTTTAGGAACTTTAATTTTTTCTAATTCATTTTCAGATTGAAGTGAAGCACCATAGATTTTAAATTTGGAGTATTCTTTTTTCAATAATGTTGGCAAATCATCTGTTTCGAAATAATTCATTCTGAAAATTGAGCCCATTGTTGAACGAACAACCTTTGGATTATAGATGTCAGCAGTTCCATTTGTTAAAATCACTTGTTTAATACCAAACCATTCAGCAGTACGTACTATTGTACCAACATTTCCTGGGTCGGAAACGCCATCTAATGCAATAAATGGAAGGGCAGGATCAAGAACCATTTGTTTTTTATGTACAACAGCAACAATGCTTTGAGGAGATTTTGCATCAGTCATCTGGTCGAAAACATGCTTTGGTGTATTATAAATAGGAATTGCCTTTTCTGAAAATTGTTCAAGTAAATTAACTATTTCAATAGAAGGCATATCTCTTATAACAACAACTTCAGGTATAAATGAGCTTGTAAGTAATTCCTTGCATAATTTTTCACCTTCAACAAGGAAAATGGAATTTTCATCTCTAAAGTTTTTGTGAGATAACGACTTAACATTCTTTCTTAATCTTTGTGTTAAAGGTATTGAATAGTACATTTATTTATTTCTTTTGATTTAAAATTTATTATTCAGAAATTCTAATTAATTAAATAATTTTCCAAATAACTTAAGAAATAAGACGTATAAACTTAAATTATGTTATTTTGTTGACGAAATACTAAAAATTACCAACTAGCTCCAATTTTGAATTTTACTTCCCAGTTTTTCTCATCAGGGTCTATAATTGTTGAATTCAAATTTGTAGAATAGGAAATTAACCAAATAAATTGATTAAATACTTTGGAGTCAACATCCATTGGAATTTCAATAACAATCTGATTATTTTTCGTAAAATCTGCAACATTTCCACCAAAAGACCAATTTAATGATCCAAAAAGTTTACCTTTTAATTGTATTTTTGATTTTTCAAAATCTTCGCTGTTTAATTCGACATCTGCACTTTCTATCACTCCAGTTTTCAGTAATAAGTCAGACATCGAGCGAGATGCAATTGATGAAATTCCTGCACTTCCCAACTTATTTACAACTGTTGGATCAAGTATATCGGCTCTACCCGGTAAGGTCCCAAATAAAAGCAAATAAAGAGCATTTTCTTCAATTTTCTTTTGTTCACCTTGAGGAGCCATATTATTCAAAGTATAATCAAATCTGACTTTCAAATTTGAAGGATTTCCTGTTATATAAATATAAACTGAGTATTTAATCGGATTGGTCTCTTCATCCATTTTACCCTCATATTGAGCAACAAGATTCAAATTAGGTTCATTTAATTTTCCTGTGCTGAATGCAATTGTACCTGTTGCTTTCATCTTCTTATAGGAATTTAATGTTGAGCCTTGCTTGATAATAAGTTCTCCGAAAAGTTCTCCCTGAGGATTCTTGTCGTCCATCACATATCGCATCGGGATAGTTGGGTCGCTTGTTCCAAGAATTGCTACAATTTCTCCAATAGCACCCAAATCAATTTTTAACTGAACTGATTTTGGTATATATACATTCATTTTTATGTCAGGTACGAATGAAGTTTTGTTAGTCTTTGGTTGTTCAGTTATTGTATCTGAAGAATCAGTTGCAGTCAGTATTGTATAAACACGACTGTCACCTTTAATTTCATAATTGAAATTTGTTTTTGTAATAGAATTTGAACCACCCATTCCGGCAATATTTAAACTAGATGGATTTACTTGTAATTCACCCAGTATGTTAACATTATCTGGAGTTCCATTCACCTGAATACCACCTTCACGAGTCGAAACACTTAATTTGCCGTAAATTTGTGGATTAACTAATTTGGAAACTTCATCAAGCAGAAGAAAATCTTTTGCTTGAATACCAAAATCAAAATATCCAAGTTCATTCTCATTAAAATCTACATTTCCCTTAATACTTGCATATGTCTTGGATCCAAAATTTATAATATGCAATGTATCAACAAAAATGCTCTGATTATCAAGACTAATTTTTGCATCTGTATTATATTTCAGATAATTATTCATCGACCTAAAGGTAAAATTATTTATCTCAATATTACCTTTCAAAGAATAATCTTTTTCATTAGTGCCTGATAAATCAATATTTGCACTTGCAAATCCTCCAATATTTTTGATAAATGGTTGCCAAGGTTCAATGATTTTTAAATTAAGAGAATCCATTGCAATATTAGCAAGATAGCCTTTTCCCATTTTTGCAAAATTTTGATTTAATGATAAATCAACAGGTAACTTAATTAACTCAAGTTCGAGTGGCGGCAGTTCTCCATAGTTTTCATTTAAAAGTGAAATATTACCTGAAATATTTTTGTTGTTATAGCCTAAATCTGATATCAATGAACCAATTTGCTGATTTTGCATTAAAATTTTATCAACATTTAATTTAAATTTGAATACCGGATTCTCATAATCTCCTTCGATTTCCAGCTTAGCTTCATTTAAGTGAAAATCTACATCATTAAACATTGTCCTTAAGTTTTCAGGCATTAAATTCAAAAAATTCTTTAATTTAATATTTTGAATATCTAAAGTAACATCATGAAAAGAATTTGTATCTGCTATCCCTATTATACTTATCTTTTCGTCATTCATCCCGAAAAAATTCAGTTTATCAATTTTAAACATTGTACTTGATATTTCAATCTTCCCTATTTCAGCATTTCTGATTAAAAATTTATCGATAAAGCTTAAATTTAATTTATCCAAATTAATGGAAATGAAATCTCTGTTAATCTGTCCGTTTAAACCAATACTTGCCTTTGCCAAGGTATCGTAATCTACACTCAAATCTATAATAAAATTACTGTCAGCAATGAATATGTCAGATACAGGTTTATTTAAAGAAATATTATTGAATTGAATACTTTCTAAATCATCGAGAGAGATATTCAAGTATGACAAGTTCATTAAACTATCCTGTTTTTTCAAACTCAAAATACCACTGAAATTGAATTTGTCAAATTGAATTTTATTTTCACTGGCATTAATCAAGGTATTTCCTATTTCAAAACTAGTGAAGTCTGCAATAAAATTAGTGCTGTCAGAATAAATAGAACTATTTGTATAAATTGAAGTTAGAATTGAAAAATTGGGAACAACTAAATTAAGAAGATGGAAATTAGAAAATTTTAAATCAATCTTTGCATCTGCAGTCGGAAATTGTGAACTTGTTGACAAAAATTGAAGTTTCTTTTCTTTTTCTGTATCAAATTCTTTCTTTATAAACTGTTCATACCTGGATTCAAAGAATACTGAGGCATATTCAATCCAGTTATTTAATGATGTCATAAATTCTGAAGGTTTGTATTTTCCTGTGAAATCAATATAATCCTCACCTAATTTCAGAAGAATTTTGTTATTTTTATCATCAGTTGTATTTACTTCAACATTAACATTCAACGGCATTAAACCAAAGTCTTTGAAAATTGCATTTTCAATCTTTGCATTAAAATTCAAGTTCATAGAATCGATGTTTGATCCATCACCCTTGAGACTTATTTCAGAAGTAACTCTTCTTGGAAAATCTTCATTTTCAAGTAATCTCGCTAAATTTATCCCTTGCAAATTGCAGAATATATTATATTTCGGATGTTTAAAATCATAAATATTCAATTCACCATTAATACTAAGAAGTGATTTGCTGTTGGCAAATTCTGCGTTAATATTATTACTTGGGAATTCAAAATCAACATTCAGGATATCTACAATTCCTTTATCCATATTTACGTTAGCTGATAATTTCTCGATATTTCTTCCTGCAAAACTTGAGGAAATTATATCTAAATTAGTTTTCACTATCATGTTTTTGGGATTAACCCCAATTCCTTCAATTGACAAATTTCCAAATAAACTTGAGCTAAGTTGAGTATTTTGTAAAATTGGGGCAAAATCTAAACTATCAAACTTGATATCAGCTTTATATTTTATACTAGGACTATAATTAAAAAATACTTTTCCCTTTAGTGCACCAATGTCACTATATATATCGAGATCAGTATTAACTTTGTGAATATCTCCAATTGCTTGCAAAGCAATAATATTAGCCTTATTAAAATTCGGAATACTCTCTAAATCAATATCCAACAGAGATTTTATATCATCTTCATAAATCTCGGTATCAACAAACGAAAATTTATAAACAATATCCTCTGTATTGAAATTAAGTAAAGAACCTGTTGAATTCAATTGAGAATTAAGCATATTCAATTTCAATTCATCGAAAAACAAATTCTTTGTGCTGCCGGTGGCATTTAACTTCAAATCAGCCAGGATACTATCATTAAAGGGTACCCATATGAATTTTTTAAGAGTGGAAGTGTTAAATTTAATTATTTCTGCATTTAAGATAAATCTAGCTGAATCAAAATTATTATATTTTTCTTTAGATAAAGGGCTATAATTCAATATTTTGGTATTAATTGTTATTTCGTTATCACCGGTTTTTACGAAAAAATTATTCAGTTGTACTTTTGTGGAATCCAAAGAAGCCTCAAATGTCATAGAATCTACTTCGAAATTTGTATTTTCTTCGTAAAAAGATAATTTATTGATTTTTGTCAAGTATTCATTGTTGTCGACATCAATATTCAAATTCAAATTAATATTCAAATTCTGCAGATTTAAGTTAAGAGGATTAAAAGGCAAATCAGATTTGTAAGTAGAATCGCAAAGGACAAATATTCCATTTTTAATATCCAGCACTTGAATTTTTATTATCGGAGTGCTCCCCTTTTCAGTGCTTGGTTTACTTGGAGGTGAAATTTTTTCGAAATTCCATTTTTCATCAATTTGACTTCTAAGAAGTTTTATTTTCGGGGATTTTATCTGTAAATAACGAATTATCACTTTATTATTTAGAAATCCTGAAATAGATACTTTCACCTTTAATTCATTAATTGCAGCCAAGGTATCATTAGCAGTAATTAACCGGAAATCCTTCATCCAGACAGTATTATGAGAAACAAATTTCAAATCACCAATTTCAATTTTCGCAATAAGAGATTTGTTTATCAAATTTACTACTGTGTTTATAACTGGTTTACGAATGAATTCAAAAGTATTAATTGAGATTAAAGTTATTGTTATAAAAAATAAAAAAGCAAAAAGCCCGAGACTAATCCATTTTAAAAAGATTAAAATCCAGGACTTTTTTTTCTTCTTGTTTTCAATATTGTCGGTTTCTTCTGTCAAATTAAGATTATTTTACCATTGGAATAATGGGAATTTACTAGTAAATTCCTTTACATCATTCCTGATTTCTGTCAATTTATCAGGATTTTTGAAATTTGTAATTATAACGTTAATAAATTCCGCAACTGTTTTCATATCGTTCTCTTTAAGTCCACGGGTTGTCATTGCAGGAGTTCCCACACGAATCCCGGAAGTTATCAATGGCGGCTTATCATCATTTGGAACTGCATTTTTGTTTACAGTAATTCCAGCTTCATCCAATGAATTTTCTGCTTCTTTCCCTGAGATTCCTTTATTTCTTAAATCAATAAGCATTAAGTGATTATCAGTACCACCGCTAACCAATTGATAATCCATCTCAGTCAAGGCACTAGCCAATGCTTTCGCATTTTTCATTACTTGAACAATATATTTTTCGAAATCATAAGTAAGAGCTTCACCAAAGGCAACAGCTTTTGCAGCGATTACATGCATTAATGGTCCACCCTGAATACCAGGCATTATAACTGAATCTATAACTTCGCTCATATTTTTAACTCTTCCACTCTTTGGCATAATAATACCGAAAGGATTTTCTTTATCTTCACCCATCATAATGATGCCGCCTCGTGGTCCACGCAATGTTTTGTGAGTCGTACTTGCAACAACATCACAATAAGGAATTGGGCTAGATAATTTACCTTTAGCAATCAAACCCGCAGGATGAGCAATATCTGCAAAAAGAAAAGCACCAACTGAATCAGCAATTTCTCTGAACTTTTTAAAATCAATATCACGTGGATAAGCTGATGCACCAACAGTAATCATTTTTGGTTTATGTTGCTTTGCTAATTCAGCTGCTTTATCATAGTCAATATATCCAGTCTGAGGATTCAATTCGTATGGAATAAAATTATATAGTCTTCCTGAAAAATTAACCGGAGAGCCGTGAGTTAAGTGACCTCCATGCGCCAAACTTAATCCCATTACTGTATCGCCCGGTTTTAGGAATGTCATATATACTCCCATATTGGCACTACTGCCACTATGAGGCTGAACATTAGCATAAACAGCACCAAAGAGTTTTTTGAGCCTGTCCCTTGCTATATTTTCAGCTATATCTACATATTCACATCCACCATAATATCTCTTTCCTGGATATCCTTCTGCATATTTATTAGTGAGGACTGAACCCTGAGCTTCCATTACAGATTGAGATACAAAATTTTCGCTTGCAATCAATTCAATTTTCTCATGCTGTCTTCCGTTTTCGAGCATTAATGCTTCGAATACTTCATTATCACTTTGTTTTAACTTATCATACATAATATTTTCCTTTAATTTCTTTAAAGTTTATTTACTAAAATTACAAAGTACAAAATTAACAATTTAGACGATTTTAATATCTGTTATATATTTTAATTAAAAATTACTATTAAAAACATACCAAAATTATGCCATAAAATTCATAAATATGTATTTCGTTTCTTTATATTAAAAAGTATTACTTTGGTATATTTTTTGTAAGAATTTATACTTAATTTTTAAGTTAATGGTAATTTTGTACAGAGGTTAAAATGAAATTTAAATATATTACTATAAAATTCCTATTCTATTCACTTGTATTTTTAATAAGTACTGAATTTTCCTTTTCACAAAGTGGAATAATACTAAAGGATTATGATATAAATTCTTATCCAAAAGTTAAATCAGAGATTTATATATTTGACAAGACTCAACTATCACCTGTTCAAAGTTACCAAACAAGCAATTTAGCTGTTTTCGATAATGGAATAGTTCCACTTAATGTGAATTTAGTAAATCAAGGTCAGACACCTAAAGAGAATTTATCTGTTAATTTAATCCTTGACCTTGGATTAGACCAATTTGAACCGGCGTCAAAATCTCGGTTTGAAATTGGAAAAGACTTATGCAAAGAATTAATTACAATAATTGATTCTACAAAATGCGAAACAGCACTTACTTCGTTTGACCAGATAAATTACTTAAGTCAGAATTTTACAAGAATTAAATCAAAACTAATTAATTCTTTAAATTTACTTTTTCCATCAAATTCTTCAAATCTTGATGAAGCCTTTTTGAATAAGCCTGCAGGTTCATTGGAAATACATAAACTTGCTCAATTTGATAATAACACAATTCTTATTACAGATGGTGCCGGACTTGTCGCTAAGTCTAAAATCATCAATGATTTAATAGCAAGTAATATTAAAGTATTAATTGTTCTAATTGACAAGCCTATAGGATTGGATTTAAAAGAGTTATCTACTCTTACAGGAGGTTTTTATATTGACAAAGTTGATGAAAACTCTGACATAAAGTTAATTGCCAAGTATTTATACAGTTTGATGTTGGATTTTAAACCTTCAATTGTAGAATATGAAAATGATTTCTCTTGTAATGATTTTCACGATGTTGAAATCAATATTCCCGGTAAAGGGTACCAAACAAAATTTACTTTCAATGTCGAATCATTTGAAAAACCAATTTTAGTTGCTAATCCTAAAGCACTTGCATTTAGTTCTGTTGTTCCTGGTACAACTAAAGATTTAGATCTTACGTTAACTGCAGCCAATTCTGATATTATAGTTTCTAAGTTTTCCATTCCGGACCCAAGGTTCACAATAATTACAGGAGACATATCCAATGAGCTTATTATCCCAGCAAATACTTCACATAAGTTAACAATACGATTTACACCGTCTGATTCAGCTATTACATTTACAACTTTAGACATTGTATCAACCGCATGTATGGGCAATGAAGTTTATATTACAGGTGGTTTCCCAAATACTCCCCCTGTGGATAGGACTATTAAGCTGCTTACTCCAACTTGCAACCAAACACTAATTCCTGGTGATACTGTGTCAATTATCTGGACAGGTTTGCTTCCTCAGGACGTAATACAATTAGAATATTCCACTAATAACGGTAAAACTTGGGATACACTTGCAAGAAATATTACTAATCTATCGTATTTATGGACTGTTCCTAATCAAATTTCTAATACTTGTTTAATCAGAGCAATACAGCTATGGCCAAATAATGTTGGCAGAACTTTGGATTTAAATCATCAAGCTGAAGTAAATTCCGCATTTTTCAATAATGATGGTAGTTTAGTCCTTACAGCAAGTTCTGACAATTCAGCAGGTATTTGGAATGGTAATTCCGGACAAATTCTGCATTGGTTACAAGGTCATAAAGACGAAGTGATCTATGCTGTTTTCAATCCCGAAGGAAATCATGCAGCTTCTGTTGGATTAGACAGTAACCTGATTATTTGGGATGTTTCTTCCGGAAATGAAATTAAAAGACAAAAGATTCCTTATGCTCCTAGTTCGGTTAATTACTCCCCTGATGGTTCAAAGTTAATTGTTGCTACTGCATCAAGTTATGCTTATATGTACGATACTACTTCATTGGAAAACATCTCGACTATTCCTGCTTATACAAAATTTACTTCGGATCAAAACCGCTGTTGGTATGCTGAATTTAGTCCTGATGGAAGTAAAATCCTTACTGCTGGAAATGATGGTATTGCAAAAGTGTGGGATTGGGAAAATGACATTTCTGAACCAATCGAAGAATATAATGTTCAGGAAAATAATTATGGAAATGCAACTCATGCAACATATAATACAAATGCTTCCAAAATTGCAGTTTCCAGTTTAAATGCAAAAAAAATCTTCATTTTTAATAGTTCCTTAGGTAATAAACTCACTACAATTGCCGATACTTTGTATTCAATTTCTCATGGAGATGAGATTGTTATTAATTCAAGCAAATTTAATCTTGATCCTAAATATGGTGAAAGACTGCTATCTGCGGCTGTTAATAATGTACAATTGTGGGATGCAAACACCGGATTACCGGCTAATCCTCATATCATTCAGGAACATACTGAATCAATTCGTACTGCTTGCTTTAACTTCGATGCGAAGAGAATTCTGACTGCATCATGGGATTTCACAGCTAAAATATGGAATTTGGAACAACGTGATTTACAAATGGATACAACTGATTGTACTTTCCGTATCAAAAATCTTGAATTGGAAATGGCAGATATTGAGTTTCCTCCTATTCCTGTATACGATTCGAAAGATAGCACAATTAATGAATTCATTACAAATAACACTGATTTTAATTTCGAAATAAGAAATTTATACTTATCTGGCAATTCGAATGGTGATTTTCAAATTATTAAATCAGATAAAACTCCATTTTATTTGGATACTTTAACTCCTTCTGCCATAACAGTTTTGTTCAGACCAACAGTTCCGGGACTTATAACTGATACAATACATATTCTTACGGGCGGTGGAATTTTCTCAGCAGTATTATCTGGTATTGGGCTTGACAGAGGTTTAATTTCCCTATCAAATCTTATTGATTTTGGGAAAATTGAAATTGGGGATAGTAAAGATACAGTTATAACTATGCTTGTGAAGAATATTAGTTTTGAAAATATTGATATAACCGGTAATTCTATAATTAAACCCGATACATTGCATTTCAGTTTAGTAGATGATATGAACAATTCTACTCTGAAGCCTGATGAAACAATGGGAATCACTCTTCGATATACTCCATCTGATGTTGAAATAAACAATGGTACATTGAAAATTGATCATACAGGTCCACTTTCACCTCTTAAAGTCGGGCTTTTAGGTGAAGGAGTGGAACCTAGCATTGATTCACTCACACTAGTCGTAGGAGATATTTCAGGTGAACCTGGTGAAATTATTAGTGTTCCAATTTACATTAAGAATTTAACTGAAAATGGATTGCGCTATTCAGTAACCGGTTTTGCAACTAATTTAAGATTTAATTCATCGTTATTAATCCCTCTAGATTTTTACCCATCTTATTTCGATGGAAATGATAGGATTATGCAAATTAATCTACCGACTACATTTAGTACAGATTCGCTATTAGCTACACTTAAGTTCAAAGTAGCTCTTGGGAATGATTCCTTATCTCAATTAAAACTGGAATATACTTCCCCAATTGGTTTAGGTAAAGTTTTCATTAAGGAAAAATCAGGTTTATTCACATTAACCGGATTTTGTACAGAAGGAACACCCAGACTTTTTGATGCAAGTGGTAGAGTGTACTTA
>Ga0154569_152_pt1 | contig 20957 bp, 15 predicted proteins | sample RifGroF2_FD_115998 | JGI IMG/M metagenome (GOLD analysis project Ga0154569, IMG submission 115998) | Ignavibacteria bacterium GWF2_33_9
CATTATATTTCTCAATATTTTTCTGGCTGGTTGTACTGCTCACCTCCGGCAGTACACAAAACGCTCACGCTCAATTCGGACTCTTCGATACGGTTTGGACGAGAAAAAACTATGAATCCCCATGGATTGATAGAATTGTAAAAAGTAATAATGACAGTTTAATATTTCTTTATAGAAAAACTGATTCAAATATTGTGTTGGTCAATACACAAAATATTAATCAAGTAATATGGGAAAGACCCTATTCTCATTTTACCTTACCATATAAGTTTATAAATAATGACAATTCTATGTTATTATTGGAAAGAGATTTAAATGCTTCAAAGGCACATTTAAAAATCAGGGATACAAAAACTTTTGAAGTTCTTGATTCTCTTGATTACAATGCAATAAACTTCCCCTATAACAATTGCACAATCCAAAATCTTAGAATTTCTGAAGTAGATACTTCAATTTACTATTGGGGTTATTGCGGATACACTGCAATAAAAGGGATTTCCTACAAAGTAAATTACCGCACAGGGCAAACCACTATTACAAGTGATTCGCTGCCGTACTTTGCGATGACTATTAGCGAGGATGGGCAATACGTGGCAGGGGTGTACTATAAATATTACTGGCCGGATTCAATAAACGAAATAATCGAAGTCAGGAAAATCAGCGACTACAGCTTAGTTTTCAAAGAAGTAAGTAAATACAGCGACTATACGCCAAATTTCACACCATACCAGTGGGCAACAAATTATAAATTTATTTTCTCAAAGGACAATCATTATATAGTTTTAACAAAGGATAAAATATATATTTATGATTTAATTACCGGACAAAAGATATTTGAAAAAGCTACGATAGCCAAACAGAGCACTTTTTCGAATAATAATATATTATTTTTTTTAACTAGAATTATCGATGATGATAATTCAGAAAAGATTAAAGCTTGTACTTTTGATTGTGAAAATGATATATATTTGGAAAGAGATTTTCCTGATTCCACTAATCAATTAATATTTCATTCTGATGATTTAGTTTTTAATAACAATTATGTCCTTTGCCATATGCTGAACAAATACAATAAATCAACAAATTATTATTCTGGTTTCGCTGATGTTGCATTACTAAGACTCAATTTCGATTTAACTTCCATTCAATCAAAAATCCCTGAATCTGGAGGGATTTTATATCCTAATCCTGCAAACATGAATTTAACTCTAAAACTGCAATTGGAATCACCGAAAACACTTAGCACATCAGTATTTAACACTGTTGGGTATCTAATCAAAGAATTTGGTATTAACCAATGTGAGGAAGGTGAAAATATTCTTTACTTCAATGTCTCAGAACTTGCACCAGGGATTTATTTCTTGAGGATAACGGGGGATAATTTCTCTCAAACCTTCAAAGTAATAATAGTGAGGTAATTTTTGCCGTTGGCTTCAGCCAACGGGGAGAAGGGGTATATTTTATTGGAGAACACCCCCTAACCCCCTCTTTTCAAGAGGGGGAATAACAGCACTGGATTCTTCGCTTCGCTCAGAATGACAGGGATTTTGTCCCCTTTCCCTCTCACTTTCACTTTCACCTTCACTTTAAATATGCAATTTTCAATATAAAATTATATTTTTCAATGTTTTTCGTTTATATATAATCAACAAAAAATCATTTCGCAACAAATTTTTTTAACTTTTGAAATATAGGTTTTTATAATGGAAACAGCAATTTATGATGTATGGTCACGGGAAATACTGGATTCACGTGGCAATCCTACTTTAGAATGTGAAGTAGTTCTCGAAGATGGTTCTTTCGGAAAAGCTGCAGTTCCTTCGGGAGCAAGCACAGGCGAAAATGAAGCAGTGGAATTACGTGATGGCGATAATTCACGTTATGGCGGCAAAGGTGTTCTGAAAGCCGTTGAAAATATAAACGAAGTTATAGCTGACCAAATTGAAGGATTGGATGCAACAGACCAGCATCAAATCGATGCAGTTTTGGTTAGTTTGGATGGTACTGAGAATAAATCCAAATTGGGTGCAAATGCTACTTTGGGAGTATCTATAGCTGCGGCAAAAGCTGCTGCAGATTATTTCGGCATGCCCCTTTATCGCTATATCGGCGGTATTCAGGCTCGATATTTGCCAATTCCAATGATGAATATTTTGAATGGCGGCAAGCATGCAGACAACAATGTGGATATTCAGGAATTTATGATTGCACCGGTTGGAGCAACTACATTTGCTGAAGCTTTGCAAATGGGTACTGAAGTTTATCATGCTTTGCGTAAGGTATTGAAAGATAAAGGATACAATACGTCAATCGGTGATGAAGGCGGTTTTGCTCCTTCACTCAAATCGAATGAAGAAGCACTTGACGTAATTATGGAAGCAATTACTGCTGCCGGATATGAACCAAAAGAAGATATTATGCTTGCTATAGATGTTGCTGCAAGCGAAATGTACGAAGACGGCAAATACAAAATGTTCAAATCCACCGGCGAACTTCGTACAAGTGATGAAATGATTGAATGGTACGATGAACTTTGCCACAAATACCCAATTTATTCAATCGAAGACGGCCTTGGTGAAAACGACTGGGAAGGTTGGGCAAAACTGACAGATAAACTTGGCGATGATATTCAGATAGTAGGTGATGATATTTTCGTTACTAATCCTCAATTTTTAGACAGAGGAATGGAAGAAGGATGTGCGAACTCAATATTGATAAAGTTGAATCAAATCGGAACTTTAACAGAAACAATTGAAACTGTTGAACTTGCTAAATCCTTTGGTTACACAACAATAATCTCTCACCGTTCAGGTGAAACTGATGACGTAACGATTGCAGACTTAGCTGTTGCTCTAAATGCCCGTCAGATTAAAACAGGTGCTCCTGCCAGAACTGACCGTGTTGCTAAATACAATCAACTACTCAGAATCGAAGAGGAACTCGATTCAGCAGCAATTTATGCCGGAATTGAATTTAAAGATAATGATACGTTCGGATTTTAGTTCATAATAATATGCAAATGGAAAAAAAGACGTCTTATCACGACGTCTTTTTTTTTGTAAGAATTTTTGGAATGTTATACTTTTTGCAATTTGGCAAAAGCAAGCATCAATTGTTTACGTCCAACGGAAGCAAAATCCACTATTATTTTCGCAGAGTTTCCTGCTCCAGCAATTCCTAATACGATACCTTCCCCAAAATGAGAATGGCGAACTTTGTCACCTTTCCTCAAAACGTAATCTTCGGGATCCTGCGAATAATTTGATTGAGCAGATTCATCAGAAAAATATTTGGAAGAATCACTAGCCTGAGAATAATTCCCGCCACTTCTTTTAGTCTCGAATGATGAACCAAACGAATTGCGTTGAATTTTCTTACTGAAACTGCCCTGAGTATCCTGCGATGCACCACGTAAAGGGCTGTATTGCGGGTCGGTCCATTTCAGATAATCTTTATTGATTTCATAAAGAAATCCCGAGGGAGACTGCGACTGATATTCCCCGAAACGTGAACGTCTTTTTGCATAAGTTAGAGTCAAATATTTCTTTGCACGGGTAATCCCTACATAAAAAAGTCTTCTTTCTTCTTCTTCTTCTTCTTTCGAAAGGTGGTCACGCAAAATTGGGAAAAGACCTTTTTCCATCCCGCAAATAAAAACGACAGGGAATTCTAATCCTTTGGCTGTGTGGATTGTCATTAAAGTTACCTGGTCATCGCTGATTTCCTTTGTATCAAAATCAGTAAGTAGAGAAACCTGCTGTAAATAGTCGCTTAGCGTAAAGCCGGGATTATCTTTAGCGAAACGGATAATATCATTCAAAAGCTGATAAATATTATTCAGTCTGTCATGCGAATCATCAGTTTCCAATTCTTTATACATTGCCAGCAAACCAGAATCTGAAATATAATCACTCACGACATTTTCGAGTTTTTCAGAAGGTAAGGCATCCCGATAATCACGAATTAATTGTGCAAATTTTTCAGCAGCTTTCACAGCACGGCTTTGCAATTCTCCAATTTGTCCGGCTTCCAGAAATGCATCATAGAGCGAAATGTCTCTCAAACGTGAATAATTGTAAATATGCTCCATGGAAGTTTTCCCCAAACCTCTAGGAGGCTCGTTCACAATACGCAGAAGTGAAACAGAATCGTCAAGATTGATGAGCAATCGCAAATACGCCACAACGTCCTTGATTTCTTTCCTTTGATAAAACGATAGACCTCCATAAACCTGATAAGGTATATTACGTAATCGCAATGCCCTTTCGAGCAAAAGAGATTGAGCATTCGTACGGTAAAGTACAGCCATATCCTTATAATCTAATTTCTTCTCAAGGAAATTGATAATTTGAATAGCAATTCTGTCGCTTTCATTTCCATCATCATCGGCAGAAAGAACATCAATTTTTTCTCCTTGTTCATTTTGAGTCCAAAGTTTTTTTGGAATTTGATTAGGATTATTCTGAATGACGGAATGAGCTGCATCCAAAATTGTGGAAGTGGAACGATAATTTTGTTCAAGCCTCACCATTTTGGTATTTGGGAAATCTTTGGCAAAATTGAGTATGTTTTTAATTTCAGCTCCACGCCATCGATAAATACTTTGAGCATCATCCCCAACCACAAAGACATTTGAATGAGCTTTCGCCAGATTCCATACAATCAAATACTGCGGACGGTTAGTGTCCTGAAACTCATCTACGAGGATATATTTGAAATGATTCTGATATTTTTCAAGAATTTCTTTGTTTTCTGTAAGTAAAGTAAGCGTATTCAGAAGCAGATCATCGAAATCCATAGCATTATTTTTTTTCAGATGAATTTGATATTCATGGTAAATCTTGCTAATATTCTTTTTGTAGGTATTGTCCGCAGTATTGTCGAATTCATCGGGCGAAATTAACTGATTCTTTGAATGAGAAATGAACGAACGGACACTTGAGGGCGAAAATTCCTGAGTAGAAAATTTCAATTGTTTCAATATTTCCTTTACTAAGGAATTCGAATCATCGGTATCGTAAATTGAAAAATCCCGATTATACCCAATAGCTTCACATTCAATTCTTAAAATCCTTGCAAAAATTGAGTGAAAGGTACCTGCCCATATTCTATCAGAAACATGTTCGCCAACATATTGAGCAATTCTATCCTTCATTTCACGAGCGGCTTTATTGGTGAAAGTCAGAGCAAGTATTTCACGTGGATTTATATGATTTTCAATAAGATAAGCGATTCTTGCAGTGAGTACTCTTGTCTTACCCGAACCAGCTCCGGCTATTACCTGAACAGGACCATTAATAATGGTTGCTGCTTCATTCTGAGAAGGATTTAATGAAGCAAGAAGATGATCGAAATTCTGTTGAATTTCGGGAAACGGAGTACTATCTAAATCGGGATTAAGAGAAAAATCCAATCTATTGTAATTTGCTTTATTCAATTTCATTATAAAAAGTAAAATTTATAAATACAAAATTAACGGATAGATTGGATTTAATCGGAAATTGTTGAAAAATATAAAACTAATTAATCATCAGTTTCATCTTCTGCTTCTTCACCTTTTTTAACATATGTATAGTTATAACCGGGCAAATCGATAACTTTCCCGTTTTTCATAATCATTTTGCCATCAAAATAAATAGTTGGTTTAATGATAATACCGTCAACATGCAAAGGAACGTCAACTGTTCCACCCATTGAAATATTATTTCCGAAAGCAAAGTGACAAGTACCTAGTGCTTTTTCATCTTCCAAAATGTCTCCGGTAAGTTTAGCAAAAGGATTAGTACCAATTCCAAATTCACCAATTGTTCTGCTTAAATCATCATAACGATTAATAACTCTTCCGAAAACTCTAGCTTCGCCGCCTTTACCAGCGATTTTAGTTGCAATACCATTTTCGACATCTACAAAAACGGAGTGGGAGAGCAGACCGATACCAGCAATTGAGCCATCAAAAACTAATCTTCCGTTTGTCGTACCTTCAATTGGAGCAAGATAAACTTCACCTGATGGTAAGTTTCCTGCATCTCCAATATTTCTGAGAATACCGGTGCTTGGTATAACTTTTCTTCCAGTTGCTTTGAATGTAACGTCAGTTCCTTTCTTAGAAGTAACCCGGATTTCATTGACATCTTTGAATAAACCATGAACAAATTCAGTTACTTCAACGACTTTATTTGAATTAGTGTTCAAGCATCTAACCATTGTTTCTTCTGTGATATTTGGCATAGTTCCAACACGTACACCAAGTTTACTAGCTTCTCTGCGAGCATTTGTGTGAGTGAGTGACCTTGAAGTAGCAGCAACAACAACGTCAACAGTTTTCATCATTTCTGAAATCTGTTCAGGTGGTTCCTGACCGTTGTTTTCTCTGGATTTCATTTCCAAATAGAAAGATTCTTTAGCAATTAAAGTACCGGCTTCATATAAAGAAAGTCCAATATCTCTCATCATTTCGTCAGAAATAACAAGCAGTGTTTCACCTTCTTCTAATCCCATGAAAGATTTTAATGCTATTCTTGATGCTTTTTGTAATTTAAGCAATGGCATATATACTCCCTTTTAAATATATTACTTATCGAAGTTACTAACTAATTAATTTTGATTTCTTTAATACAAAGTTAAGGAAAAGAAATAAATTAGTTACAATAAACTTTTAAAAAAACAAAAGTTTATTAAAAAAAAGTCATAAAATAGAAGAAATTAAAATTTTTTTATTGTACGAATTAATGTTTCAAACAGTTTTGCAAAGCTAATTTTGAACTTATTTGTGATTTTAAAACAACATTTTTGTACTTTAAATCATTGATAATAAATAAAAATATTCGCATTATTATTGTTATATCAAAAAATTCACTTAATTTTGTAATTCTGATTAAAAATGAAAATTAAAATAAGCAATGTTTGAGAATTTACAAGAGAAATTAGAATCCGCTCTTAAGCGCTTCAGAGGTCAGCATAAAATAACAGATGAAAATGTTGGCGAAGCACTAAAAGAAATACGCAATGCCTTACTTGAAGCAGACGTAAATCTGCAGGTTGTTAATAAATTTGTCGAAAATGTTAAGGCAAAAGCAATCGGAAAAGAAGTTAAAGGCAATGTACTACCAGAACAATTGATTGTGAAAATCGTAAACGACGAGCTTGTGGAACTTATGGGAAGCAAGATGCAGGATATTACTTTTGCTTCAAAACCGCCTACAGTTATTATGGTTGCAGGTTTGCAAGGTTCCGGTAAAACAACATTTTGCGGAAAATTAGCTAAAAATCTACGCAAACGTGGTCGTCATCCGATTTTGGTTGCTGCTGACGTTCATCGTCCTGCTGCAATTTTGCAATTGGAACAATTGGCAGAACAAGTGAAGATTCCTCTATATAAAGAAGAAGGGAAGGATGCTCGTTCAGTTGCAAAAAATGCTTTGGAATATGCTAAAAAATTCGGCCGTGATGTTGTTATAGTAGATACTGCCGGTCGTACAACGATAGATGAAGTAATGATGGAAGAAGTTTCCGATATCGCAAAAATTTTGGAACCAACAGAAACATTCTTCGTTGTCGATGCGATGATTGGCCAAGATGCTGTTACAACAGCTAAAGCGTTCAATGAAGCACTATCACTCACAGGTATCGTTCTCACAAAACTCGATGGCGATACTCGTGGCGGTGCGGCAATTTCAGTTCTTGACGTTGTCGGTAAACCTATTAAATTCATTTCCTCCGGTGAAAAACTTGATTCTCTGGAACCATTCCATCCTGACCGTATTGCTTCACGTATTCTGGGTATGGGTGATATTCTTTCTTTAGTGGAAAAAGCTGAACTGCAATTCGATGAGAAAGAAGCACAAAAAATTGAAGAAAAAATCAAAAAGAATAAATTTACCTTTGATGATTTCCTAGATCAAATTTCAATGATTAAAAAAATGGGTTCACTCAAAGATTTGCTCGGCATGCTTCCCGGGATGGATAAACAGTTGAAAAATATCAACTTAGACGACAATGCTTTCAATAAAGTTGAAGCAATTATCCATTCAATGACTAAAAGTGAAAGAGAAAATCCCAGAGTGATTAATGGTTCCCGCAGATTGAGAATTGCAAATGGTTCGGGTACAAAAGTACAGGATGTGAACAATTTACTGAAGCAATTCGAACAAATGCAAAAGATGATGAAAGGAATGGTTCATGGTAAGAAGAACAGATTTCTTTCCAATCTGACCGGTTTCGGCAGATAATTAAATATGAAAAATAATTTTATTAATAAATAACATTTTAAAAAAAAGGTAGAAAAATGGTAAGATTAAGATTAAGAAGAAAAGGTGCAAAGCACCATCCGGTATATGACATCGTAGTAGTTGATCAAAGAGCAAAACGTGACGGTGCATTTTTGGAAAGATTAGGATACTATGATCCAAATACAAATCCAAGCACATACAAAATTAATCACGATAGAGCGATTTACTGGTTAGGTGTTGGAGCTCAGCCAACTTTGGTAGTTCACAATTTAATGAGCTACGACGGAGTTCTTTTGCGTCGTCAATTACAATTCAAAGGCAAATCAGCCGAAGAAATTGAAGAATCAGTAACAAAACATAAAGAAATTGCATTAGCTCGTTACGCAAGACGTAAAGATTTGCGCAAGAAGAGAATTATTGCTAAGAAAAAAGCTGAAGCTGCAGGAGAAGAAAATACTGAAGCTGCTGCAAAATAAGACAAAAAACAAATTGGGATTGTTCAAATAAATGAAAAAGTTTAGTTTTAAAATTGATCCTCTCACTCATGAGGAATTTCTTGAAGTTTATTTGCGTGGGCCACAAATACTTACAGATCCTTTCCTGAATAAAGCATCTGCATTCACAGATGAAGAAAGAATTAGTTTAGAACTTGTGGGTATGCTTCGTTACAAAAATTCTTCTTTGGAAATCCAAAGGAAAAGAGTTTACGAAAGCTATCAATCCAAAACATCTGATATTGAAAAATATATTTTTTTGCAAGGATTGCTTAATCGCAACGAAACATTATTTTATAGTTTATTATTGGCACATTTGGAAGAAATGCTTCCAATAGTTTATACTCCGACTGTTGGGCATGCCTGCATGAATCTGAGTCATATCACACGTCGTTACCGTGGACTGTATTTGAATCCGGACAATATAATGCATATTGACACGATTTTTCAAAACATCAGTATTCCGGAAGTTTACCTTATTGTGGTAACAGATGGTGAAAGAATTTTAGGTTTGGGTGACCTTGGTTCAGACGGTATGGGAATCCCGGTAGGGAAAATCAATCTTTATATTGCTGCCGGTGGAATTCATCCAGCATGCTGTATGCCAATGACTTTGGACGTTGGTACAAATAATCAAAGATTGCTAGATGACGAATTATACCTCGGCTGGAAACATCCAAGACTGGAAGGGGAAGAATATTACAACTTTATCGAAAAATTTGTGTTAGGAGTGAAGCGAAATTTCCCTCAAGCAATTTTGCAATGGGAAGATTTCGCAAAGCACAAAGCTTTCAATTTGCTAAAAAAATACCAAGAACGCATTCCTTCATTCAATGATGATATTCAGGGAACAGGTGCTGTTGCACTTTCAGCTTTGATTACTAGTATGAAGATTAAGAAGAGTTCATTCAAAGAGCAAAAGTATATCGTTGTTGGATTAGGGCAAGCAGGCTCGGGCATTGCATTGAATATTATGGAAATGCTCAAAGAAGAAGGACTTACAGAAGATGAAGCTTCATCAAGAATTTTTGCAGTAGATAAGTTTGGGTTGCTTACAGACGATATGCAAAATCTGGAACCTCAGATGGTGCGTTTTGCACATAAAAGAGATTCTTTGCAGAATTGGGCAATAGCAGATCCAAAAAATATCACTCTCAAAGAAGTTGTGAAAAATTCAGGTGCAAATGTGCTGATTGGTGTAACTGCTCAAACAGGTCTTTTCGATAAGGAAATTTTGGAAACAATGGCTAAAAATGACCCAAGACCGGTTATTATGGCTCTTTCCAATCCTACTTCAAAATGTGAGTGCACTCCACAAGAAGTGATGGAAGCAACAGGCGGTAAAGGTCTGATGGCAGCCGGGAGTCCTTACGAACCTATTGAAGGTCCTGAAGGAGTGATTTATACTTCTCAGTGCAATAATATGTATATTTTCCCGGGTGTTGGTTTGGGTTCATTGATTGCAAAGACACCGAAAATTACACATAAGATGTTTATCGCTGCTAGTCATGAATTAAGTAATATGGTTACTCAAGAGCAAATGGACAAAGGCTTGCTTTTGCCTGGCTTCGAAGATATTCGTAAAATTTCTCGCAGAATTGCAAAAGCTACAATTTTGGAAGCTCAAAATTCCGGACTTGGCAGGAGCTTTACTGATGAGGAATTAGATGAAATTATCGAAAAAGCTCAGTGGAATCCGCAATATCTGAATTACAGACCAGGCACATATTATAAGGAATCCAAGAAAATTTATTCATAAATTCCTTCAATTAATTTTAAAAGGGCAAAATGATGAAAAAGTATTATTTTCTAATGATTTTTTCACTTGTTTTGCTCTTTTGTTATTCTGCCAAATCGCAAATTGTAATCAATGAAATTATGTTCAATCCGGTTGGAGATGAACCTGAATGGATTGAACTATATAATTATTCAAATGAAACTTTTTCTGATTCATTGATTATTTCAGATATCATAAAAGGTTATAACATCTTCCTGTCGAATTTACCTTCAAAATCATATTGTGTTATAGTAAACGATACCATTTTGCTAAGAAATTTTCGTTCAATTCCCGATTCCACATTGCTGGTTCAAACAAAAATTCCAAGTTTAAATAATGATTTGGATTCTCTCACACTGTCACTGAAGACCGGTGAAAAGATTGATTCTTTTTATTATAAAGGAACTTGGAGCGATAAGGGATATTCACTCGAAAGGATTTCGAATACCCACCCGGCAATCAATAATGAAACTTTATTACAAAGCAAAGACACTACCGGCGCAACCTGTGGAATGATAAACAGCAATGAAATCGGCATAATTCCTGATCTGCCTCTAGTAGATAATTTTGTTGCAATTACGCCAAATCCATTTTCTCCAAATAGTTATGATAAAAATATATGTCACTTAGATGTGAGTACAATTGAAAAATTTGATAGATTATCAATTGATATTTACAATATGAATGGAGCTAAAGTAATAAATTTAGCAGACGAACAAGAGATGCTAACTCCAGGATTGTATAAGTTCACCTGGGACGGAAAAAATGAAAACGGATACATTTTTCAGGCAGGTGTATATCCGGTGATAATAAATCTGCAAAATTCTCAAAGCGGAAAATCTCTGCAATTCAAGAAATTAATAGTTATCGGTTTATAATAATTAAAAATAAAATATATATTTAATAGTCTATTTCAAGAAATAGAACGAATTTCTATTTTATAAATAACCTTTTTTAATATTCCCAAGGTAAAAAATGCGTAAAAGAATATTTTTTCCTATAGCTCTTATTGTCATAGGATTAATTGCAGGAATAGCAATACAGCCATTACTTTCAGGTGATGGACTTTACGAACAAATCAGAAAATATCAGGAAGTAATCAGCAATTCAGTAAAAAATTACGTTGACCCTGTTGATACTCAAAAGCTTACCGAAGCAGCAATAAGAGGTATGCTCGAAGAACTTGATCCTCATTCTACGTATATCACTGCAGAAGAGATGAAGGAAGTGGATGAAGATTTTCAAGGGAGCTTCGAAGGTATTGGTGTGCAATTCGATATAATAGAAGATTCGATTGTGGTAATAGCACCAATTGCTGACGGACCTTCAGAAAAAGCAGGAATTCAGGCGGGGGACAGAATTGTTAAAATAGATACATTAGATGCAGTTGGGCTATCACGTGATGAAGTCCCAAAAAAATTAAAAGGTCCAAAAGGAACAAAAGTTGAATTGGTAATTTATCGTTCCGGTAGTAAAGATCTCTTAACTTTCACAATATTCCGTGATAAAATCCCAAATTTAACTGTTGATGCATTTTTTTTAATTGATGGAACTGACATTGGAGTAGTTTCTGTGAATAGATTTGCGGCACCAACAAACAAAGAAATGCTTGAAGCAGTCTGGAAACTGAAAAAGCAAGGTATGAAAAAACTCATTCTGGACTTACGTGGGAATCCAGGGGGTTACTTAAATCAGGCATTTATGATGGCTGATGAATTTTTGAAATCAGGCGATACGATTGTGTACACGCAAGGTCGTCGTCCGGAATTTGACGAACTTTATATTTCATCAAAGGAAGGTACTTTGGAAGATATTCCATTGGTTGTACTCGTGAACGAAGGTTCTGCATCTGCAAGTGAAATTGTATCCGGATCTATGCAGGATTTGGACAGAGGTTTGATTGTGGGAGAAACAACATTTGGCAAGGGACTCGTTCAGCGTCAATATCCGCTTCCTGATGGTTCTGCATACAGATTGACAATTGCTCGTTACTATACAGCTTCAGGACGTTCTATCCAACGTGATTACAAGGATAAAGAAGCCTATCATAATTTGATTGGCAGAATTGAATTGCCAGAAGGTTCGAATATTGACCATGCTATTGGTCTGATTAGAAAGAAAATTACTGAAGAGAATGAAGATAAAATCAAACATGGCAAAAAAAATGAAGTAATAAATATTGATTCTATTCCAATCTTCCGCACCAAACATGGTCGTACAGTTCTTGGCGGAGGAGGAATTATTCCGGATTATACAGTTAAAAACGATACAATTACCCGCTTTTCAGTTCAATTGAGAATGAAGAGAATTTTTTATGAATATTTAGATAAATATTTGCACAATGGAACTGATGTAAAAGCAAAATATGGTGATGATTTCATCAAATTCCTTAATGAATGGAAAGTTACAGATGCAATGATGGAAGATTTCCGTAAGTTAGCCGAATCCAAAGAAATTGAATGGGATGAAAAAGCTTTCAAAACAGATGAAAAATTTATAAAATCCGAAATTAAATCAACTTTGGCAAGAACAGTTTGGGACAGATCAGCTTCAATGCAAATTTTCTATCAAATCGATAAGCAGGCACAAATGGCAATAAAACTCTTCCCCGAAGCAGTTAAATTATTGTCCCATAAGTAGATAACGATATACATAGCAAAAAAAGAAAGCCCCGAATTCGGGGCTTTCTTTTTATTTATCTAATTTTATTCTTTCTATAAAGAAGGAAATTCTTCAGTTTTTGTTTCCGGAAGTTCAAATCTCATTTTTTCTTCCATCAGTTCTTTCATAGCAATAAAGTTCGGTTTTGGAATTTCGTCGAAATCTTTGGAAATTTCAAAAAGTTCTTTTTGAGCATCTTCGCTTTCTTCCAAATTAGAAATGTAATCTTTCGCTCTAAGTTGAAATTCATTTTTAATTTGATCATTAATTTGACGAGAACGCATTCCCAACGCAACAATTGATTGGTAAATTGATCCTCTTTCGGATTCTTTCATTCTCAAGTAAATCGGATTTACTATATATTTTGCCATTTTCAACCTTATTAAGTTTACAAAAATACGAAAAAGTTAACAATTTATTATATTTTTTTTGTAATTTGTAAATATTCAAAACCAAAAAAATATGAAAAAACTCTACTACTCTATTAGCGAATCAAGTGAGATATTGCAGGAAAAACAGCATGTCCTGCGTTATTGGGAAAAGGAATTCGACTTAATTAGTCCACGCAAAAACCGTGGAGGAAACAGAATTTATTCCCCTGATGACCTCGAACTGATGAAAATTATCAAAATATTAATTCGTGAAAATGCTTGTTCTCTGAAAATGATTAAAGATATTTTTGCAAATTATTCTTCAAAAGCCGAAATTATTCAAAATAAAATGAAAATTCTCAATAACAGGGTTGAAGGGAAGGCATGCAGAAAGAATCATATTAATCATTATAATACTTCCCCCCAATTATCTTTTGCAGATAAAACAAAACTCAATCAATTATTTGACGATTTGCTTAATCTTATAAGCAATTAAAGTTTGTATAGGAAACATATTTTGATTAATTTCGTATCTAAATTATTAACTACTTAATTATATAATAACGAAAAATATCAAGAGGTTTCAAAATGCCTGAATATAATCAACCATTTCAAGCACCCCAACCATCTTATGTCCCTATGGCAAAAAGAAAAAGAAGATGGGTTTGGCCGGTAATAATAATAGCAATCATTTTGGCAATTTTTTCCATACCAATTTTTATAATGGTCGGAGTTGTCAGTTCAATTTCAAATATAGAGTCTACTCCTGTGGAAGTATCTAAAAACACAGTGTTGGAGCTCAATTTATCGAGTTTCCCTGAAACAAGCAGTGGAAATCCATTTGCAATTTTTTCAGGCTCAACTTCAAAAAATTCAATATTTGATATTACTTCGGCAATTAAAGCCGCAAAAGATGATGATAAAGTAAAAGGAATTTTCATTCAGCAGGGAATGGGAAATTTCGGCTTTGCAAAGGCAAATGAAATAATGAATGCTTTGAAGGAGTTCAAGACTTCCGGCAAATTTGTTTATGCTTATTTACCATTTGCTTCCGAAAATTCTTATATGGTATCGACATTGGCTGACAGTATTTTTTCGCCTTCAATGGGCTTTTTTGAAATCAATGGTTTCGGTATTTCCGGTTTATTCCTCAAAGGCTTCTTCGATAAACTTGGAATTGATATTTACGTAGAACATTTCGAAGATTTCAAATCTGCAGGAGAGCAAATGAGCCGCTATAAATTTAGCGATTCCTCCAAAAAGCAGCTGCGTATTTTACTCGAGCAGAGATGGATTGAATTTATTGATGTTGTTAGCAAAAACAGAAATTTGGATAAGGATGCATTTATTGCCGCTGTGAATCGTGGTCAGTATACTGCAGATTCGCTTATTGCTTTAGGATTAATCGACGGCATAAGTACTTACGATGATTTTAAGGATAAAATGTATTATGAAGTTTTCGGTGAAATGCCTGAAGATATTAAAAACAGTAATAAAAAAATTAATTATATTTCTGTTGCAGAATATGCAGGAACGGATTATCCGACTACAGGAACTTTGTTTGACAATAAGAAAAAAATTGCAATTATCAGAGCAGAAGGCGAAATCACTTCAGAATTACAAGGTATTGTACCCGGAAATTCTAATGAAGGAATTACTGATGCAAAACTAATAAAACAGTTAAAAAAAGTACGTATAGATAAAGACGTGAAAGCCGTTATTATCAGAATTAATTCTCCGGGTGGCAGTGCATTGGCTAGTGATAATATCTGGCAGGAAATTATGAAATTGCGCAAAATTAAGCCTGTTTATGCTTCTATGAGTGATGTAGCAGCCTCCGGTGGATACTATATTTCGATGGCTTGCGATACAATCGTAGCATACCCGAATACAATTACCGGTTCAATTGGAGTGATTTCTGTGGTTCCTAATGCAAGCGGACTAGCCGGCAAATTAGGATTTTCGTCGGATACCATTAATGTTGGAAATCATTCTCAATTTTTGAATGGTATGTATCCTTATTCTGATTATGATAAAGAAAAATTCCGTGCTGCAATGAAAACAATATATTATGATTTTGTTGGCAAAGCTGCGAAAAGCCGTAATAAATCATTTGAAGAACTTCGTGCCCTTGCAAAAGGTCGTGTATGGAATGGTGAAGATGCCTTAAGAATTGGATTAATCGATAAATTGGGTGATTTCCAAACTACAATTGATTTGGCTAAGCAAAGGATTGGATGTCCGTTAGATGAAAAAGTATTAGTAGATATTTACCCGAAACCTGAAGATGAATTCGAAAATTTCATCAATTTCCTTAGAAACATTGGCAATATGAAAAGTTCTGAAATAAGTTCTTCTCTGGAAACATTGGGTTTGAAATCAGAAAATGCCGGCACTATTTCTACTCTTTATTCACAATTACCTGAAACAATGAAAATGCAGATTAAATATAATTTAAAACTTTGGCAAATGAGTAAGACTGAAAACATAATGATGGTTATGCCATACAGCTTTTAGGGAAAAATTTTCGCACAAAATCGGATAAAAAATGGCAAAGAAACAGATAAATTCAGAAAAAAATAACAATTTACCTTATAGAAAAATAGCACCTGAAGAATGTCGCTGGACATGTCCTGTGGATATTTTCAAATTTAAATCAACCTCAGAAATAGGAAAACTGGATAAAATTGTCGGACAGCCAAGAGCTATCGAAGCAATAAATCTTGGTGCAAAACTCAAAGCGCAAGGATTCAATATATTCGTGTCCGGCATGCCCGGGACAGGAAGGCTTTCCACAGTCACCAAAATTCTTGAAAATGCTGAGGGTTATTCAGATAAATTCTTTGATTACTGTTTTGTGAATAATTTCAAAGAGCCGGAAAAACCAACATTGCTGAAAATGAAAAACGGCGATGGAAAGAAACTTGCCAAAGGTATGAAATCTGCAATCAGTTATCTGCAAAGAAGATTACCCAAGCTTTTCGAAGATGAAGATTATATTTCCCTTAAGAGAAAAATGGTGCAGGATTTTCGTGAAAAAGAAGCTGATGTACTTGCAGGATTTGATGAGAAAATAAAGCCTTACGGATTTGTGCGTGGTTCTTATGAAGGTCCTCAAGGAAATGTTATTCCTGATATTTTTCCTATGATTGAGGGGCAGGCTGTTCATATCGATGCCTTAGTTAAATTAGTTGAAGATGGAAAATTGAAAATGAAGGATGCTGAAAAATTCCATAAAGATTATGAAATTCTGCATCAGGATTTATTCAATCTTTCACGCCAGGACGTAAAAATGCTGGAAGAATTCAAGAAAAGTGAAGCAGCTCTGGATAAAGCTACTGCTGAAATTGTTGTTGCTGCAGCTTTTAAGGATTTGGAAGAATATTTCAGCGATAAAAAAGTACTCAAATATCTCAATTCTGTTCAAGACCATATATTAAATAATTTAGATTTATTTATTAAAAATCAAGCACCTAATCTTATTCCAACAGAAGTGGAAGACAGTATCCCCGATTCAGACAGACTTGCAGTTTTTCAGGTAAATATTGCAATTGACAATTCCAATACTCAGTCCCCACCGATTGTGATTGAAACAACTCCTTCTTATTCCAATTTATTTGGTTCTATTGATAAAATTTACGATAAAAGAGGATTTTGGAAGTCTGACTTTATGAAAATTAAGCCGGGTGCTTTAATGAAAGCCGACCAGGGTTTTTTGGTAATGAATGCAGACGACTTATTCCTTGAAGAAGGCGTTTGGAATGCTTTGAAAAGATATTTAATGTATGGCAAACTGGAAATGCAGCCATCCGACGGTTTCAATCAGTTTTCGCAAACTTTCCTGAAACCTGAACCGATTCAGACAAATGTAAAGGTTATTTTAATTGGTAGTTATAACACCTATTTCTACCTGAATTCTGCAGATAAAGTATTCAATAAGATTTTCAAAATCAATGCTCAATTCGATTATGCAACACAAAATAATGTTGACTTGATTGAAAATTATACAAAATTTATTTCAAATGTTTGTAATGAAGAAAATCTGCCTCATCTAAATCCAAGCGGTATGGCTGCTTTGGTAGAATATTCAGCTGAACTCGCCGGTTCACAGGATAAACTCAGTTTGCACTTTTCGCATTTATCAAATCTTGTTGCAGAATCCTCTTATTTTGTTGCAGGTAAAAGGAATTTGATTAATAGAGAAATTATTGAAAAAGCATTAACACATAGACATTTCCGAAATAGTTTACTGCAGGAAAAAACAGATGAGAATATTCTTTCAAATAGGATTATCATTAAAACTGATGGCAGTTCCATCGGCTCAATAAATGGACTAGTGATTTATACACTTGGGGAATTTGAATATGGCGAGCCTTCCAGAATTACAGCAACAGCAAGTGTCGGACATGCAGGAATAATAAATATTGAGCGTGAAGCTTCGATGAGCGGGAAGCTGCACAATAAAGCTGTACTTATTATTTCAGCTTTCCTTCGTGAAAGATTTGCACAGAAAAATACATTATCACTTTCTGCATCGCTTGCCTTCGAACAGGCTTATGATGGAGTGGATGGCGACAGTGCATCTCTTGCCGAAATTTACGTGCTTATGTCTGCAATTGCTGATGCACCTATTAATCATTCCTTTGCCATCACTGGTTCAATGAGTCAGAAAGGTGAAGCACAACCTATCGGAGGTGTAAATGAAAAAATTAAGGGATATTGGGGGATTTGCACTTCACGTGGACTTACAGGTAAGCAGGGAGCGATTATTCCAGAATCGAATGTAAAAAATTTAATGCTGCCAAAAGAACTTATTTCTGATGTTAAGTCAGGTAAATTTAGTATTTTTGCAGTCAAGAAAGTGGAAGATGCCGTTCCTTTGCTTTTTGGTATGGATGCAGGATTTGTAAATGAAAAAGGGGTGTATCCTGAAAATACTTTATTTGGTAAAGTACAGAGAAAACTTGATGAATTTTACAAATTATCCAAACCGAAACGAGATGAAAACATTAAGCCGCAGTCTTCAATTTCAAAAATAAAGAGTAATAAATAAATGCAACATCAAATCAAAATTGCTCCTTCATTGCTATCGGCAGATTTTGGGAATTTGCAGAAAGATATTAAACTTTGCGAAGAAGGTGGTGCGGACATACTCCATTTAGATATTATGGACGGGCATTTCGTTCCAAATATAACGTTCGGACCGATTATGCTGAAATATATACGCAAATATTCACAAATGCCTGTTTCCACACATTTAATGATAGCAAAACCTGATGAATATATACCTCAGTTTGCTGAACTGGGCTCAGAAATGATTTCTTTCCATGCAGAAGCAGTACCGCATATTCATCGTTCGCTCTCGTTCATTCGTTCGTTCGGAAAAAAAGCAGGAATTGCGCTAAATCCGGTTACTCCAATTGAATACGCCTTCGAAGCTGCAGAATATTGCGATTTTATTTTGCTGATGACTGTTAATCCGGGATTTGGAGGGCAGAAATTCATCCCAAATTATTTTGCCAGAGTAGAAAAACTGAAAAATTTCCTGATAAAAAATGGTTTGGAACATATTGAAATTGAAGTTGACGGTGGAGTGAAAATCGAAAATTGCAAATCTGTTTCAGATGCCGGAGCTAATATCCTCGTAAGTGGTTCAGGTATTTTTTCGGGTGATATCGTCCAAAATTTAATTGCAATGCGGAAAGCACTTGAATAGAAGAAAATTAAAAAAAAAATGAGAAGATGAAAATACTAGTATATATTACAATTATTGTTTTGATGCTGCTGAATATGTTTGTTTTCGATTTACCGAAAGCAGATTACTATTTTTTAAATTCTGCTATTATCAGCGGATTTATCATTTTAACTTATCTCTGGGATTCAATGCGAAATCCTGATGGGAAAATGAAGGACAAAACCCGCATAGTGATTTTAGTGATTACAGTTCTCTGCCTCGTTGCTCAGGGAGTAGTTTCCTTTATGTTGCCGCCACTCAGAAAATTTGATAATTTAATCGGAATATTTTCATTTTTTAACACTTTGTTATTCATATTCTTCATATACAAATATGAATTCAATCTAAAAAAGACATCATAATAATTGAAAATATTTCAGAAAAAATCAAATTTAATTTTGTTAATAAGAAAAATCTCCGTAATTTTGTAACTCTATTAATTTGAATTAGAGATATTTCAAAGTAGAGTTACTACAAAACAGGGGTGTCGCCAAGCGGTAAGGCAGCGGTTTTTGGTGCCGCCATTCGGAGGTTCGATTCCTTCCACCCCTGCTTTTCTTTTAAAAGAAGTAAAATGCACGATTTTAAAATAGCAACAGGACGTTCTAATCCGGAATTGTCAAATCGAGTAGCTGAAAGTCTTGGTATTGCGTTATCACAAACCAAGATACATAACTTTAGCGATGGTGAAATTTGGGTAAAATTCGAAGAGAATGTGCGTGGAGTTGATTTATTTATAATTCAATCAACCTTCCCGCCGGCTGACAACATTTTCGAGCTGTTAATGTTGATTGATGCTGCCAAACGTGCTTCCGCCAAACGAATAACCGCAGTAATTCCTTACTACGGCTATGCTCGTCAGGACAGAAAAGACCAACCTAGAGTTTCCATTACTGCAAGACTTGTTGCAAACCTTTTGGAACGTGCAGGAGCTGATAGAGTAATTACACTCGATTTGCATAGTTCGCAGATTCAGGGATTTTTCGATATTCCTCTCGACAATTTGTATGCCTCGCCAGTTTTGGTGTCGGTTGCACGCAAATTAGGATTGGAGAATGTCGCAGTCGCTGCTCCGGACTTGGGTTCGGTCAAAACTGCTCGTGCTTATGCCCAAAAACTCGACAATGCAGGTTTGCTTGTTGTAGATAAAAGACGGCCAAAGCATAATGTTGCTGAAATTATGACCATTATTGGTGATCCAAAGGACAAAAATGTATTCATTGTTGATGATATGATGGATACTGGCACAACTTTCATAAAATGCGCTGAAGCTATGAAAGAACGTGGTGCTCTCAGTGTGAATGGTATTTGCGTTCACCCTGTCCTTTCAAATAATGCAACAGAAAAATTAGAAGCTGCCGATTCTGTAAATCATATTTTTGTTACCGATACTATTCCTTTAAAAAGACCATCGGACAAAATTACAGTTGTGTCAGTGGCTGATCTTTTCGCAGAATCTATTATCCGCACTCACGACAATCGCTCTATCTCATCCTTGTATCAAATTGAGAGATAGTTCTTTAATGAACAGGATTTAATTTATTTCCCTTTTTCGGGAAAATATTTTATCCGTTTCTCTTATGGAAAAATGGAAACAATCATTTAATATATAAGAGGTTATAATGAAAATTGTCGAATTAATCGGACAAAAAAGAGAAACCGGCAGAAAAACTGCCAAGCAGCTAAGACTAA
>Ga0154569_149_pt1 | contig 20956 bp, 12 predicted proteins | sample RifGroF2_FD_115998 | JGI IMG/M metagenome (GOLD analysis project Ga0154569, IMG submission 115998) | Ignavibacteria bacterium GWF2_33_9
ATCTTGCATATTTCGTGTAACATAATAAATCAGCAATTGCAATTTACGAAAAACAACTAAATAATAAACAACAGATCTAATATATTTATATTTTTTCCAAAATTGCAAGTTCTCATATACACTAAACAAAAAAATTGGCCAAAAATTACACTATGTGTGAAAAAAAATAATAGGGATAGTGAAATTCATTTCACTTTTACATCCTAAAAAAAAGAAAGGAACACGAATTCGTGTTCCTTAAAATTTATAACTTATAATTAGCTTCGCTGCAAAATTAAAGAATTTAAATTACTTTCCTTTTCCTTTGCCTTTATTCTGATTATTATTATCATTTATCTGATTTTTCTTGTCTTTAATCATTTGCTTGGTATTGCAATTACCCGGCTGACAACTATGCTGTCCAAGTCTTTTGCCGAGTCCCATTCCTCTACCGCAACGAGCATCATTAATTCCGTCACCGTCATTATCAATGAATTTATCCATATTTCGGTTTGCTTGAGCAGAGTCTTGGTGAATTCTTGCTCGTGTTCTTGTCTTTAATCCGGTTTCTTCATTATTCAATTGAGCCAAATCCTGCGAATAAGCAATCGATGTTGAGAAAAATCCGAGAATCAATATGTATAGTAATTTTTTCATAACAATATTTAATATTCAAATTTAATATTCAATATTTGTGCCAAATTTAAAAACCAGTAAATTTACCACACTTATCTTTTAGCTAAGTGTAATATCGATTTAAACTTAGATTTATTGTAAAAAAAAGAACAACTCACATGTTGAATGCAAGTTGTCCTGACAATATTGTAGGAATTCAAGTCTAATTCGACAAATTTGTCGAATTAATACATTTTCTCTTGGATATATTCACGTATTTTGCTAACAGAAATTCTGTCCTGAAGCATTGAATCACGATTACGAATTGTTACAGTATGATCTTCGAGTGATTGCCCGTCAACAGTGACACAGAATGGTGTTCCTACTTCGTCCTGGCGACGATAACGGCGACCAATAGCACCGGAAGTATCATATTGCACTCGGAAAAACTTCTGCATATCTTTATAAATTTGATGTGCGTATTCGGGCATTCCATCCTTATTTACCAATGGAAATACTGCTAAAGTAATTGGTGCAAGTTTTGGATTAAATCTCATCACAACACGTGTATCTTCTTTACCATTTTCCAGAATTTTTTCTTCATCGTAAGCATTGCAAAGGAATGCCATAAATGAACGGGAAACACCGCCGGAAGTTTCTACAACATAAGGAATATATCTATCTTGATTCACTGTATCCACATATTCCATTTTTTTGCCGGAATGATTAGTATGACTAGTTAAGTCAAAATCAGTACGTGAATGGATACCCTCGATTTCGCCAAATCCAAATGGAAATTCAAATTCGATATCAACAGCATAATTTGCATAATGCGCTAATTTTTCGTGCACTTTCCATTTTAGCGAGCTTTCTTTCATACCCATAGATAAATACCAGTTCCAACGTTGTTCTTTCCAATATTCAAACCATTCTTTTTCGGCACCCGGTTTGATGAAGAATTGCATTTCCATTTGTTCAAATTCACGTGTACGGAAAAGGAAATTCTTAGTATTAATTTCATTACGGAAAGCTTTGCCTATTTGTGCAATACCAAATGGCGGTTTCATTCGGGATGAATCCATAACATTTTTGAAATTCACAAATATTCCTTGTGCAGATTCCGGACGAAGAAAAACTGTACCGGATTCATCTTCTACTGGTCCTACAAATGTTTTGAACATCAAATTGAAATTACGGACTTCTGTCCAATCTGTTGAACCTGAAACCGGGCAAGTAATACCATAATTCAGAATAATATTATAATAATCTTCATTAACTTGTGCATGTTCGAGTTTTTCTTCGATTTCGGCAGCAAGTTCAGTTTTATTCTTATTCTTTAATTTCTGAATAAATTCTTCTATTAAATTATCTGCTCTATAACGTGCTTTGCTTGTTTTATTATCAATCATAGGATCAGAAAATTGTGCCACATGTCCGCTTGCAACCCATGTTTTGGGATGCATAATAATTGATGCATCCACCCCAACAATATTATCACGGTATGTCATTTCTTTCCACCACGATTGTTTAATATTGTTAAGCAATTCAACACCCAAAGGACCATAATCCCAAAATCCATTCAATCCACCATATATTTCGGATGATTGGAATACAAATCCTCGTCTCTTTGCAAGTGAGATAATTGTATCTAATTTAACCATTTTCTTTCCCATTAATTTTTATAGAATTACAAAAATACGAAAATTAAAGATAATGTAATTTTTGTGAAAAAATTGTCATGGAAGTTTTTCACTTACAACATTATCAATTAAACAATAAATTGAGAAAATCGTCTCAAATATGTCTTTAATTTTTAAAAGAATGAAAATAAATCCTAAATTTGTATTTTTAATATTAACTTATTTCATTATTAATGGAATAAATCTGAATGCCGAATTAGATTCAGTTCGCCAAAAGGAAATAAACTTTGCAGTTAAAAAATTTCAATATATGCTTGAAATTGCTGATAAGTTTCATAAAGATTCTTTAAGAATTCCAGAAGTTTCCAGCGCTGCCTTTAAAGCATTCTTAAATTCTCTTGATAATCAAAGTATTTATTACAACAAAGATGAGTTCACAAAAATTAATGATGCAAACACCGGTAATTCCGAAGGAATTGGCATCGAAATTGTTCCTCTAGCAGATACATTAACAATCATCAAAGTAATTCAGCATTCACCAGCAGATTCTGCGGGATTGCAGCAAGGTGATAAAATACTTTTCATAAATGGACAATCTGCTATTGCTATGGCAAAAAGCAGTGCAGACAGCATGATTGCAGGAGAACCGGGCACAAAAGTGCAGTTAATAATTAAAAGGCAATTCGGTACTAGTTTGCTGAATGAATATATAGTTGAACGTAATGAGTTTAATTTACCAAGTTTAGATGCTGCATTTATTATTGAGAATACGAAAATCGGATATATGAAACTTTCAAGATTTTCTTCCAAAACCGATGAAGAAATAAACGAAAATCTTGCTAAGCTTTCCAAAAAAGGTATGAATACACTAATTGTGGACTTACGTGGAAATTTAGGCGGAGTACTAAATGCTACTTTAAGTGCTTTAAGTAATTTCTTTCCGAAAGACACAAAATTATTGAAAATAAATGCAAAATATAAAGATTTCGATACAGTACGTAATTCTGAATTTGAGGGTAAATACCAAAAATTGAAATTAGCTGTGCTGGTTGACAAAAATTCCGCATCAGCATCAGAAATCTTTGCAGGAGTATTACAGGATTATGACCGTGGCTTGATTATCGGTGAAAATACATACCAGAAAGGTACTGTACAAAGAATCTGGAATATGGTGGATGGGACAGGATTCCGAATTACAATTGCTGAATATGAAACACCTTCCGGCAGACGTATTCAAAAACCTGAAGACAGCCTGAAACATTATGAGACGGACCCCGCTTTCGAAATGAATGCTTCAGCCGAGGAAAAAAAGCGTATTAAAGAGATGATTAAATTGACCGGCGGACATACTTATTTCCCAATTGTAACAACCCAAAACGGACGTTACATTATTGTGAGAGGTGGTGTCGTTCCGGACATACAAGCTGTTAATGATTCAATTAATATTCTAACTAAAGTGCTAACGAAAAGAGGGTATTTTTTAGAATTTGTATATAATTTTCTATATAGTCAAAAGGATGAATTGCTAAAAAAATATAAAGAAGATTTTTACAAATTCAATAATGAGTATAAGATTGATGATAATTTCTTAAATGATTTTAAATCATTTTCCCTTAGCAAAAATGTATGGAATGAAGAATATTATACACAAGATAAAGAATATTTTAGAATATATCTTAAAGCATTGATTGCTTATAATCTCTGGGGTGAAAACGGTTATAGATGCGTGATGATGAGGTGGGACAAAATAGTACAGACAGCGTTAAATTCACTTAACAGATACGAATCTATCTTACAAATTCATTGATAACCGTAAAGATTTATTTGTAAATTGTTGAAAACTTTGTAACTTATAAATAAATATTAATATATTGAAAATTAGTAATTTTGAAAAAAAACATAAAAGGTTTATTATGAAAAGAGTGAAAATACTTTCATTACTTGCGTTTTTATTTGGATTATTTGCAGTAAGTTCATCAAGCGCATTACCCACGTTACTTGAACCTGCAAATAGTGATGCATGTGTTGAAACTTCAACAATGTTCAAATGGAATAGTTTAGACAGTGCTGTGAGATATGTGCTGTTATTATCTTCTGACATGGACTTCCCAACCGAAAGTCCTGAAACTTTCGTTGATACTCTTAATACTCAATCTGATACAACACTTGCAAGCGAAATTTTACTTGACGGTGGTATTTTAAAAACAAATTCTTTCTATTACTGGAAAGTTGTCGCAATTGGTGGCAATGGCCAGCGGTTCACATCAGATATTTTTTCATTTCATACTCGTTTGAGTGAAATAGTACTAATTAGTCCGGTAAATGATGTTTGCTGTTTGGAAAGACATTTGCAATTCAAAGTAGAAACAGAATATGCAAGCTTGGATTCTTTTAGGCTTTTAATTACCGCAGATACTGCAATGACTGATATTATTATTGATACTTTAATTGCTAATCCATTAATAAGTTCCGGTATAATTAACATCACTGTAGATTTACCGTTTAATGCACAGACATATTATTGGGCTGCATATCAGAATGCTTCAGATTGCTGGAGCATTTTCAATATAGAAAATCAACACAATTTCTGCACAAAAGCAGGGGCTCCGGATTTGCTCACTCCTGAAGATGCATCTCAAGGCACCCCACTCTTCGAAAATGGAATGCCTTTTGAAGTAACTTTGAATTGGTCTCCTGTTGAAGGTGCTTTGTATTACACCGGATATTATTCAGAAACGCAAACATTTGGAGCTTCTACTGAATTCGGAACTACTGATACATCATTCACATTTACTTTACCTGATGAATACAATAAAACATATTTCTGGAAGGTTTTTGCAAAAACTGACCCTGTACTTTTAGTTGAAGATGTTTTGGATTCATGCAGTTCTGAAATGTCAGAAATTTTCATGTTCAAAACACCAATTGAACCAGTTTTATTAAACAATCCGACCGATTCATCCACTTGCGTTCCAATGATTACCAATGTTGGATGGGATACAGTTGCAGTTGCTGCAAATTATCATTTGCAAGTTGCAACTTCATCTGATTTTGCAGATACAACTATTGTTCTCGATAATGCAAACATTGGCGGTGTAACAGCTACCATTGCATTTCCAAAGGGAATTACTAGTTATTGGTGGAGAGTAAGAGTTAAAAATACTGACAATATTGGCTTATGGTCAAATGCCAGAATGGTAACTACTACTGCCGAAACTCCAGGTGCAATTTTACCTCTTAACGGTTCAACCGGTAATCCACTGCAAACAACATTCTCGTGGGATGCAGGAAAAACAGGTTCTTCATATAGATTACTATTAAGTGAAACTGATGATTTCAAAGAACTTTTGGTTGATACTAATCTTACGTTGAACACATTCACTTTTGTATTACCTAACTATGATACAAAATTTTACTGGAAAGTAATGGCAACATACGGAGTTTGTCCTGGTGCTTGGTCAAGTACATTCAATTTCAAAACTTATATAGCACCTCCAACTCTGAAAACTCCTGTTAAAGATACAACAATGGTTGAACCCGTACTTGTAATCTTTGAATGGACCGGTGCTCCGGGAACTGTATCTTATGACTATGACATAGCAAATGATTCGTTATTCCAAGATATTCATACATTCGAAAGAAATAAAAATTCCACATGGTTGAGATTGGATAATTTGGAAGAAAATTCATCATACTGGTGGAGAGTAAGAGGTGAAAATGCTCAAGGTACCAGCGAATGGAGTGAAGTATGGCATTTCACAACTGGAATAATTCGTCCGAATGCTCCTATATTAATTTCACCTAAACTCGATTATACTAAAGTTCGAGTAGATACAACTTTATTTACTTGGGAACCTTCAGAAAGAGCAGATGAATACAAAATTGTTGTTTCTGAAAGCAGCGATTTTGCAAATTTGATCATTGATGATACAACTACTGTTACACTTTATACTTTTTCAGGTTTTGATAATGCAACTACATATTTCTGGAAAGTTGGTGCTATTAATGCCCAAGGTATGAGTAATTATTCGAATGTCTGGAGTTTCAAAACGCTTCCTACTATTCCGACTGATACTGTGAACTTACTTGAACCTGCAGATGAATCTATCAATTTACTAACAGGAAGACAAACTTTCAAATGGGAAACTATTCCAAATATCGATTCATACGAAATCTGGTTGTCTGAAAATGCAGACTTTTCGACTTTACTTATACAGAACAACAAAGTATGGATTAATCAATACGTGAACCAAATTGAAAAATTAAAAGGACTCACAACTTATTACTGGAAAGTACGTGGCGTGAACGATGCAGGAAATTCCCCCTGGTCCGAAACATGGTCATTTACAACAGAAGATCCGGCATCAGTTAGTTTTACCGATTATTTCGATACTCATATTGTTCCTTCACCTGTAAGAAGTCAGGCAAATGTTACATTTACATTGAATGAAGCTTCTGCTGTTACATTCGAAATTCTTGATTTGAACGGCAATATTGTGCTCACTCAGAATTTCACGCAAATGCAGGCTGGCAGTAATAATATTAAAATTGATGCAAGTGCAATGGCAAGCGGAACATATTTCTTTAGATTAGAATCTATGGGCAAAACTGAATTTGGAAAATTCGTTGTCAATAAATAATTTATTATAAATCAATCAAAATCAAGACTGCTCCCCGAACTAGGGAGCAGTTTTCTTTTTGGGGGTAAGTAAATTATGTTAATACTATTTAGTAATTGACTTTTTACTAAAATATGGCAAAAGCAAGTCTTCAAATGTGTAAAATCCTGCTATTTTATCCTTCAATTCCTGTGCGACAAATAATGCACCATTCCCGAATGCTTCTCTGGAAATTGATTCATGAGTTAACCTCACAGTTTGGTAAGGGAATCCAAAAATAATTTCATGCTTTCCAACAATTCCCCCAGCTCTTACCGAAAGTACATTACTTTTTCCAATATGTAAAGATTCTGCAATTTTCAAAGCTGTACCCGATATACCCGATTTTTTCTTGAAATGTTCTTCTATTATTTCAATGTCAGCTGAGGGTGCAATTTCTTTTAGATATTTGGAAGCTAAAAGCAGAAAATTCACACCCAAAGTTATATTCGGTGACCAGAAAATCACATTATCAGCAGATAAGTCATGCAGTAAGTTTATTTCACTTTCAGAATAATGTGAAATTGCAGATATGATTTTCACATTCCTTTTTGCTGCCTCGTATGCATAAGTATGCAATACTTCAGGAGCTGAAAAATCTATTATGAATTCAACAGGATAAGCGTCAAGAAGAAAATCAATCGATGTAGTTTTAGCAGAATAAATATGTCCCGGCTCTTCAGATTGTATCCCGAAAAAATCCGGAACTGACCTTTTTTCGAGAACTTTACTTTTTCGGAAAACCCACTCCAATTGGTAATTTTGATCTTGTAAAATCAGATTAGCAACATTCTTACCGGTGCGTCCGAAGCCGAGAAGTCCAACTTTTGTTTTCATTGTTACCTCCTTTCTTCTTCAATTAGAAAAACGTTTTAAAATTAAAATATATTGTATGTTTTTTGAACAAAAAAAAGCGGGAAAATTACTTCTCCCGCTTTTCATTTATCAGACTTAATCTGAAACTTTATTTAGCTATTTTTTCGAGCCATCTCAGCATGGTCAACATCATTGTCATTGAAATTAAACAAGCTACAATAAAAATTGACCAGGTTGCCCAAATTGGTATGCTTTCGTAAAATATTGCCCCGATAAATAATAATTGATTTCCAAGAGCTGTTGCACCTAACCATCCACCTTGCATTACACCTTGATATTGAGGTGGTGCAACTTTAGAAACAAAGGATATTCCTAAAGGACTTATGAAAAGTTCAGCAATCGTTATAATAAAGTAAGTTCCCAAAAGCAAGTATGGAGTAACTTTTTGTGCTTCAGGTAAACCTCCCATCGCTGCAACTTCATTATGCAAAGGCAAACCAAAAGATCCAAATGCCATTAATACATAAGCTAAAGCAGCAATAAACATACCTATTGCAATTTTCTTAGGTGTGGAAGGTTCCATATTCCTACTGCGCAGCCAACCAAACAGCCACATAATTAACGGAGTAAGAAATACAACAAAGAATGGATTTGCAGCCTGAAACATTTCTGCTGTAATATTCATACTGCCAATTTTAAGTAAGGTGTATTCCTTTGCAAAGAATGTTAAAGTCAAACCATTTTGGTGGAATGAGAACCAGAAGAAAATAACAACTCCGAATACGGCAAAAAGAGCAAGCATTCTTTGTTTAATTTCTTCTGTACTTAATACAACTGCATCACTTGCATGTTCTTCAGTACGTACTTCACCTTTCTTCAAAACTTTCTTTGGATTAGGGAAATTCTTTTTGTTCATAACATAAACAACTGTAGAAATTAACATTGCAAAAATTGCAACAGCAAATGCATAATGGAAACCAGTAGCAAATGCATCCAAATAACTATTTACAAATCCTGCCATATTTCCGGAAAATGCACCGGTCATATCAGCTTCAGTTGCCATTTTAGTTAAATGCGCTGATCCTTCGGGAGTAATTGTACCGCTCAAATATTGATGACAAGCTGCAGGTAAATCTGAATTATAAGCAAAACCTTTAGATGAAAGCCACCAGTTTCTCACACCAGATGCAGCAAATGGTGCAAATATTGCTCCAACATTAATAAACATATAAAACAAAGAAAAACCTGAATCACGCATTGGTTGATATTTTTCATTGTCATACATTTGACCGACAAGTGCCTGCAAATTTCCTTTGAATAGACCATTTCCAAAGGCTATTACTAACAAACCGAAACATGTTATTGCTAGATAAAGTGTCATACTTGGAACAGGAGTAGGAGTAGGGATAGATACAAACAAATATCCGAGTGCCATTGTAATCAGACCTGCAAGGATTGTTCCCTTATATTTTCGTGTTTTGTCAGCAATTAAACCTCCAACTAGGGCCAAGAGATAAATTGAAGCATAAAAAATTGCGTAAATTATTCCTGCATTACTTCCACTCAATCCAAATTTTGCCTGAAGGAATAATACCAAGATTGCCATCATCGTGTAAAAACCGAATCTTTCACCCATATTCGCTAATGATGCCGCAAGTAGTCCTTTAGGATGATTTTTAAACATATAACCTCTCAATTAATATTTTTTTAAATAGTTTTTTTCAATTTGTAATCATAAAACATTTAATTTAATTAATCTTAACTAAATAACAATTAAGTATTGAATTTTCTTTACTTTGATTTTTATAGATTATATATACTTAGTAGTAATATAAAAAATGTCTCAAGCTCCTTAATTTTTAGTAATATTTTTGTATTTTTGCTAATAAAAAAATTGAAAAAATTAACTTTTGAAAAATAATTAATGAAAAATATATTTGGTGTTTCACTTGGTTCTTCCACTATCACGTTTGTAAAAGTATCTCAAAATGGAACTTCAAAGATAAAATATGAGCAAGTAGGAACTTTTCAGCATAATGGGAATCCAAAACAAGTTTTCGAGGATAATTTATTAAGGATTAATCCGAATTTGGAGCCGGTAATTGTAACTGGTCGTAAATTTAGAAACTTAGTAAATTTGACTACAATTTCCGAGGCAGTTGCTACTGAAACTGCATATCAACATTTGAAAAATGATTTGCCAAAGGTAAGAGCAATTGCCTCACTTGGTGCAGAAACATTTATTGTATACAATGTTGATGATTTTGGGTATATTTCAGCAGTACACACAAAAAATCAGTGTGCTTCCGGTACCGGAGACTTTTACCTCCAACAAATTCGTCGAATGGACCTGACTTTGGATGAATCTATGCAAATTTCTCATGGATGCGAGGCTCATCGTGTTTCAGGCAGATGTTCTGTTTTTGCAAAATCTGATTGCACTCATGCTCTGAACAAGGGTGTACCTAAAGCAGAGGTAACAGCAGGTCTGGCTCTTATGATTTCTGACAAAGTGAAGGAATTGCTCAGTAAACATCATGGTGAAGATGTTATGGTGCTTGGTGGTGTTACGAATAACTCCACAGTGATGAACTATCTGAAAAAAGATTTTTCAGTACATAAACCAACTGAAGCTACATACTTCGAAGCACTTGGAGCTGCAATATATGGCTTAATCAATAATTTCGAGGAAAAGCTTAATCCATCTAAACTATTCAAACCGCATGAAAATTCATTCACATTTCATAAAGCATTAAGTAATTACAAGGATAAAGTTCAATTCAAGGAATTACAAAATGTTCCCGCCGAAGCAGGCGATGAACTTGTGCTTGGACTGGATGTCGGTTCTACGACAACAAAGGCAGTTCTAATTAACCGAAAGACTAAGGCAATTGCCGCAAACGTGTATCTTTACACTCATGGAGACCCAATAGGTGCTTCAAAGAAATGCTATAAAGAGCTGTTGAATCAAATTCCAAAAGGAGTGAAAATTACCGGACTTGGAACAACTGGTTCCGGAAGACATATTGCAGGTTTGCATGCAAAATCTGCAGGAATTTACAATGAGATTATTGCACATGCTACTGCTGCGGTTTATTTCGATCCAGAAGTGGATACAATATTCGAAATCGGTGGTCAGGATGCGAAATATACATATATCGTGAATAAAGTTCCTGCTGATTATGCCATGAACGAAGCATGTTCTGCTGGGACAGGCTCTTTCATCGAAGAATCCGCTTATGAAACACTTGGCATTAATGTAAAAGAAATTGAATTAATTGCAATGTCTGCAGTACAACCTCCAAACTTTTCTGATCAGTGTGCCGCATTTATCAATAGTGATATTAAAACTGCATTACAGGAAGGAATCGGGAAAAATGATGTTGTTGCAGGATTGGTATATTCCATTTGTATGAATTATGTGAACCGAGTAAAAGGCAATCGACAGGTTGGAAAAAAAATCTTCATGCAAGGTGGAGTATGCTATAATAAAGCAATTCCTATTGCTATGGCGGCTCTTACCGATAAGGAAATAATTGTTCCACCGGATCCGGGATTAATGGGTGCTTTCGGCGTTGCTCTGGAAGTAATAGAAAAGCAAAAATTTGGATTCCTGGATATTGGAGACTTCGATTTGCAGGATTTGATTGACAGAAATGTCACACATCTTAAACCATTCATATGTGCAGGCGGTAAAGAAAAATGCGATATTGGATGTGAAATAAATTTAATCGCTGTGGAAGGCAAAAAGTATCCATTTGGAGGTGCCTGCAATAAGTATTACAATTTACTCCAAAACAAGAAATATGATGCTTCACTATTTGATTATGTTAAAATTCGTGAAGATATATATTTCAAACAATTTATTGCAGAAACAGAAGTTAAGGAAAATGCTCCAACTATTGGGTTCAATTATTCCTTTATGACTCATTCGCTTTACCCTCTATATGCAAATTTCTTTAAACAATTGGGCTGTAAAATTGTGATGAGCGATGAATTTGACGAAAGAGGTTATGAACGTGAATATACATCTTTTTGTTATCCTTCTCAGCTTTCACTTGGATTATTCCAAAATCTTTTGGACAAGAATCCCGATTATTATTTCGTACCAAATATTTATGAAATGTATGTTCACGGCTCGGAAAAGGACAGATTGGATTTCAATTCTACTTGTGTTTTTGTGCAGGGCGAACCATTTTTCCTGAAGCAAGCTTTCAAAGAGTACGATCTTGAGAAAAAATTACTACAGCCAAAACTGAATTTTTCTAAAGGCTGGAGTACACAAGAGGAACAATTTATTGAAATTGCTAATCAAATTGGCGAATACGATTCTGAGTATATTCTTCGTGCATATCATTTTGCAGTAGGAAAACTGGAAGAAGCCAACGATGAATTGCGAAATATCGGCAGAAAAGTATTACAAAAAATCAAAGATGAGAATGCGTACGGAATAGTCCTTTTAGGTCGTCCTTATAATTCATTCAATGATATAGCAAATAAAGGAATTCCGCAAAAGTTTGCTTCACGTGGTATTTACATCATCCCTTATGATATGATTGATTATCGTGAGATGGGAATTGATGATAATATGTATTGGGAAGGTGGTAAGAAGATTTTGAAATCTGCAAAATTTGTGAAAGATAATCCAAATCTTTTTGCTACTTATATTTCCAATTTCTCTTGCGGACCGGATTCTTTGATTATCACTACGTTCCGTGACCTTATGGGTACTAAACCAAGTCTGACTTTGGAATTGGACAGCCATTCTGCGGATGCCGGAATTAATACACGCATTGATGCATTTCTGGATATTGTACAAAATTATGTTATAATAAATGAAGTCAACAAAATCAACGATGTTTCTGAACAGAAAATTGCTCAATTAATTTCTGAAGATGGATTCGGGTACTTCCTTACTTTGGATGGGAAGAAAATTCCGCTTAATAGTCCTGATATACAGATATTAATCCCGTCAATGGGAGATTTAGCATCTCCCCTGTTTGCTTCAGCTTTACGCAGCTTAGGTTTCAATGCAAAAGCTCTTCCTGAAGCAACACAGGAAACACTGAAATATGGACGCTCTATTGCAACTGGCAAGGAATGTTTACCTCTTTTAATTTTAGCAGGGAGCTTAATTCAGTATGTTGAGAATGAGTGGGATGGTGAAAAGTACATAGCATTTTTCAATGTACAGGGTGCAGGAAATTGCCGCCTGGGGCAATACCCCGTGTTCCTAAGACACATCATTCGAAAAAAAGGATGGACGAAAGTAGCACAAATGACTTTGATGAATGAAGATGGTTTTGCAGGATTTGGAGAAAACTTTGCTGTACGAGGTATTCAGGCAATTATGGCAAGTGATGTATTGGATGATGTGCGGTCTGCAATTTTAGCAAATTCAAGGAACCCAGACCAAGGAATAAAGATTTTCAATAAGTATTTCAAAGAATTGAAAGATGTGATGGGCACAAATCCAAAAAGATTTATGTCTGCTCTGAAGATGTTTGCTCAAAATATTAATGAACAAATTCCTGCTAGAATTCCGATTACTGAATCGAAATATATTGGCTTGATGGGTGAAATTTTTGTACGACGGGATGGATTTTCGCATAAATGGCTGAACAAACTCTTTGCAAAAAATGGTTTCGTTACAAAAGATGCTTATATTTCCGAATGGATATTTTATGTTGATTATCTGATTGATAAGCAATTGCTGGAACCTGATGAATCGCTTCGTAATAAAATAGAAAGAAAAATCCGAAATAATTTTATGAAGCGAACTGAAAAGAAAATTAAGAAAATTCTTGAAAATTCCGGTTATTATGAATATAAAGGAAACCATATTGAAAAAGTAATGAAAAGTTCTGAACATATTATTCCGTTGGATTATAAGGGAGAACCCGGGATAGTGCTTGGCGGAACACTTACTCATGGCTTAAGTGATTATGCAGGAATAGTTAATGTTGGTCCTTTCGGATGTATGCCTACAAGAATAACTGAAGCAATTGCAGTCCCGGAAATTTCTGTTGAAGGAAAAGTGAAAGCATTGCAACAAGTGAAATCCAATTTCTCGATGTCTGAAATTTGGAATGGTAATTCTAAAATTCCTTTCTTAACAATCGAAACAGATGGAAATGTATATCCTCAGATTATAGAAGCAAGGATTGAAGCTTTTCTTTTGCAAGCTGAACGAGCTGCAAAGTTTATGAAGATTGATAAAATGACCAGTAAACATAAGAATGAGTTAAGTTCGAATAATTTAGAAGAAATACAAAAATACAATTAATTTTCAAAATTATAATATTCATATTCATTTTCTGAAAATTAGTTAAATTGCGTTTTTATTATTTTTTATTTTACGAATTTTATGACAAAAACCCGTGCAAATGATTTTACACCTAAATGGATGTTAATACTTGTATTATCTCCTATCTTTTTCTCACTATTATATTATTTTGTTGGAAAAGCCCTAAATTATTCAAATATGTCCTATTTTCATTATTTACAATTAACATCGCTCATAGCAGCTGTTGTTGCGGGTGGATATCAAATATATTTCTGGACTCAAAGAAACAGTAATTTCTTCAAAACTAGACAATTAAAATTAAAAATAGATGATTGGTTCCCATTTTGGCCGTCTTGGATTTGGATATATTCTTTCCTTTATTATATCTTAATTGGTGGTTTCATCATAGCAATTCCAAATATTGAACGAGGTGTTTATATTATTTTTGGCGGTTTATTATTACTTGTTTTTCAGGCATTACTATTTATACTCTTCCCTGCAGTATGTCCGACTGAATGGAGGGATTACAAAGTAGATACAATTTCCAAAAAATACCTAAAATTCGTTCAAGGTTTCGATGATGTTAACAATTGCTTCCCAAGTATGCATTGTTCTCTTGCTACATACATAAGCTTAACTCTCTTCCCCTTAATGGGATGGTATTGTCTGGTTTTTGCCGGATTGATTGGTATAAGTACTTTATTCACAAAACAGCACACAATTCTTGATGTTTTTCCTGGGATGGCGCTAGGAGCACTAGTTTACTGGATTATCGCTTAATTTCTTTTTCTTTTTGAAGGAAAATATTTTGAAACTCTCACGATTCACTCGAATTGTGAGTATTATTCCGAATGCACCTATTATGATATTTGCCAGCCACATACTCAATACCGGCGAAGCAATATCCCTGTCAGCAAGTTTTTCTCCTCCAATCAGGAATACCCAGTAAAAAATGTAAAATCCCAGTGAGAGTAGTGCACTAATTCCGAAATTTCCTCTGCGAATAACGATTCCTAATGGTGCTCCAATAAGTACGAATACAAAGCATGCAAAAGGTATTGCATATTTTTTCTGTATTTCAACAATATAGGTATTTCTTCTCTTTTCAATTGTAGATATTATACTATAATTTGATGCAATATTATTTTTGAAATAATCGAGTTGTAATTCAGAGTTTTTGAAAATATTCAATCTCAGAGTAGCCAGCGAATCAACTTTTGCATAAGAAAAACCTGCGTAAGTCTTGTAACTGCCAATACCACTGAATAAAAAGTCCATTTGATTCTGCAAATTATTTTTCAGGTCATTCCATCTTTGCCGCAAATTTGTATCAAGTCCACGAACAACTTCTTCCATATCAGAAATATGCATTTCCCTGTCGCCTCGTGAAAGCAATTCTTCATCGGTTCTTTTGAAAGCAAAATCTTCAATCCCAATGCGAATTTCAGATTCTTCAAAATTGATTATGCGGTAAAGTTCCGGTTTATTTGTATATGATTGATGCACTTCGCCTTCGAATAAAGTCATAATCATCTTTGTATAAGATGGATTAGGGCGAATATAACCTGAATCAGCAGAAATTACGAGTTGTGTTTGAAATCTGGAATTATCATAAATTGTTACCCCTGTCATTTTCCCGGACATTGAATCTACTTTTCTTGCCAGAATTGTATAACCTGTAAGTTGAGAGGAAAATTGTCCCGGCTCAATATTGAATGTAGGTTTTTTGCGTGTAATGTCTGACATTAGAACTTTTGCCTGATGATTGGATTCGGGCAATACATAATCATTGAACCAAAACAGGAAAATTGTAAGAACTATCCCAAAAAGGAATAGCGGTTTCATCATTGAAATTAAACTGCCGCCACTTGCCTTGATAACAGTTATTTCAGAATTTGAAGATAAATTCCCGAATGTCATCAAAGTTGAAAAAAGCACTCCCATTGGTACTGCAAGCACAACCATAGAAGCAAGGTAATACATTATCAATTGCAGAATTATCCAAATGCTCAAACCTTTTCCGACAAATCGGTCAAGGAAATTAATGAGAAATTGCATAAGGAATAAGAAGACCACCAGGGCAGTTCCAAAAAAGAATGGTGCCAGTTGTCCACGCAGTATATACCAATCGAATATCTTTATAGGTCTTCTCATAATACAAAATTACGAATAAAAGCAGATATTGATTATTTTGGGAGGGAAAATGAAAGAGTGGAGTGAGAATAAAGTGAAATTTTTGTAATTTGCAGATTATTCATTATTCATAATTCAAATAAAGTAATTAAATGAATGATTTCCAACTGAAAGATATCCAACTTGCACAAATTGTCAAATCTGATGGTAAATACGACCTTACCATTTTTTCACCCGAAAGTATAGATAGAATTGAAAATAGCATTACTCAAAAAGGTAATAAATTCTTTATTCCCTGCTTAAAGAGAAAGAAGGACATTCAAGTCAAACCGGAAGAAATTGTCAGGCAATTAATGCTCGATAAACTTATTAATGATTACGGCTATTCTGCGGATTTGCTCGAAGTGGAATATGTCGTTACTTTCGGGAGGGAGAAAAAATTTGCCGATATTATTATTCTGAATAAAAAGGATAAGACTTCGGTTTATTGCGTAGTTGAAATTAAAAAGCATAAAGCAAAAGACGGCAAAGAACAACTTAAGAGTTATACTAATGCTACCGGTGCTCCTCTGGCTATTTGGACTAATGGGGTGGAAATTAATTATTATGAAAGGTTGGACCCGAACTATTTCGAGCCGCTGACCAATATTCCGAAAGCAACCGAAACGATTGATGATGTTAAGAATGAGAAGTTCACTTATCTGGATTTGATGATTAACGACCGGTTAACTGAAGAAAGAAAATCGCTCAAAGATTTAATTCAGGAAATGGAAGATGAAGTTCTTGCTAATGCCGGTGTGGACGTTTTCGAAGAAATTTTCAAACTTATTTTTACCAAACTTTATGACGAAATTCAAAGTTCTGACGATAGGGTTAATATCGAATCGCAGTTTAAAATTATAAAGAAGCAAAATCCTGATTTAACCGAAAAACAAATACTGCAAAAAATTGATAAAGATGATTTCAGAACTCTTGAATTCAGAAGCCGTGGGGACGCTCACCATACAAAAGAAGTTATAAATGCTTTATACGGCAAAGCCAAGAATAAATGGAATGGGATTTTCGAGCAAGGCGAACCGCTCAGGATTACCGATGAAAATCATTTGCAAATCTGCGTTGGTTTTCTCCAAAACGTTAAACTCTTTAATTCCAATCTGCAAGTTATTGACGAGGCATTCGAATATCTCGTTAATAAATCTGCCAAAGGTGAGAAGGGGCAATACTTCACTCCTCGCAATGTGATTGATATGTGCGTTTATATGATGAATCCTCAGCCGAATGAATATATGATTGATACTGCTTGCGGCAGCTGTGGTTTCACGGTTCACACTCTTTTTAACGTTTGGCAGAAACTCGTTAATCAGGGCAAAGCTCAATTTGCGAATTTCTCTAATCAAAGGTTGACTAATGAACAAAGGGATTACGTTACGAAAGTTTTCGGAATTGATTTTGACGAAAAGTCCGTTCGTGTTGCCCGCACTTTGAATATGATTGCAGGAGACGGAAGGACTAATGTTTTGCATTTGAACACTCTCGATTATACTAGATGGGAAGAAAAGCTAAAAGACAGTTCATGGGCAAAAACCTATCTTGATGGTTATTACAGACTTCTCGACCTTGCTGTCAATCGCCAATACCCGAAAGACTTCAATTTCGATATTGTTATGGCTAATCCGCCTTTCGCAGGTGATATTAAGGACGGCAGACTGATTTCCAATTATGAAGTTGCTTTTGATGGGAAAGGGAAAAAAGTTAACCGCATTTCGAGAGATATTTTGTTTATCGAAAGGAATTTGGATTTCCTTAAGCCCGGAGGTAGAATGGCTATTGTTCTTCCGCAAGGCAGGTTTAATAATACAAGTGATGAGAAAATCAGAAATTTCATTATGGAGAAAGCAAGATTAATTGCAGTTGTCGGGTTGGACGGAAATACTTTCAAGCCGCATACAGGCACGAAAACTTCTGTTCTTTTCGTTCAGAAATGGGATGATACGATTAATCCGAAAGTAGATGATTATGAAGTATTTATGGCTGTAAGCGAATGCACCGGTAAAGATAATTCCGGACTCGAAATTTACGAAACTTATGAGAATGGCGAAAGAAAATTAGATGAACATAATCATTTAATCCAAAAGCACGACCTGAAGGAAATTGCAGATGCTTTTGAAAAGTGGGCAAAAGAACAGAAATTAAGTTTTTGGAAATAATTAATGAGTTTTTTATGAATCAGGATGAACAATTTATTGGCTATTTGAAATATACGGGTAAATCTGTTGAAGATGGATTATTGGATATTCGTAAATCTGCAGAAGCACTTTTAGGGTTTGATGAAATTTTAAGATACTTTCTTTTGAAAGAAGATCCTAGTCTTACCAAGATAGATTTTGAAATCCCTATAAGAATCAGGAAAGGATCATGGGATGCATTAATTCCTGATATAATAGAAAAAATATTATCACCAGAGGGAATACTTTATCTTTATGCTGCAAATACAATAAGAAAAGCCGCAAATGACGGATTTTTTGAAACTGGTATTGTCAAGGATGTTAAAAAAACTTTTCAAAACGCTTTAATTGCAATTCAATGGTCCATTAAATTGGCTACTCATATTGGAAGTTTTGTGAAAAGCAAATTTGATAATGTTAGAATATTTAAAGAAAACAATGAAACATATTTAGAAATCCTTAATCAAAATAATGAAAAATTAAAAGTTCCAAAAAAATATGCAGATCTTTATGCGAATTGTCCAGAAAATCTTTTTTCAAAAAATGCGAAAATAATTGAAAAAGATAGAATCTTAGAATTTGGTATTTTTGAAGATGGGCAAGAAAAAAAGGTAACAGTATCTGAAAAGGAAAAATACATTTTTTATACACAAGATGATGGCGAAGAAATTGTTCTACCTGAATTAAAACATGGTCAATATGTTGAATTAGAAGGAGAAATAACAAGAGCAACAGAAAATACTAATACGATTGGATTTCGTTATAAAGAACACACTTTGTTTTGTAAACCAGAAAAAGGAAGCATAGCCAAATTTAAGAATAAAATTATTTCGAGCGAAATTGGACATTTATTCCCAAAAGTAAAAATTTTAGGGCAAGTAGATAGAGCAGACAAGAATGGAGAATTTAAAGAAAAAAAACCTCAAATAATTTTCACAGAAATAAAACCTTTAAAGAATGTAGAAAATGATCCTTCTCTTTTTAATTTAAAAAACTAACTTATGGCACAAATAAGCTACATAAAATATACAGATGTCCTTGAAGCTCGCAGATACGATGCAGATTTTTTTATGCCTGTTTTCTTAGAAATGGATAAAAGAATAAGAAGTGGAATATCGCTCATCAATATTGCAAAAACTGTGGATTTACAATCTAACGGGGCATTTGCAGATATTTTTGCAACCTTAAATGATGGAAATAAAAAAGTTATTCCTTACATAAGATCATCAAATGTTGGAGATTTCTTTCTTAATAAAACAGACTTAGAATTTATATCAAAAGAGGCACATAGTAAGCTTAAAAAAACTCATACAGAAAACCAAGATGTCTTAATGGCTAGAAAAGGAAAGATAGGTGGTGCAACGATTATTTTCCCTGAAGACATGGATCTAAACACAAATGATAATGTAGTAAATATTAAAGTTATTGATGAAAGATTTAATCCATTCTTTGTAACAACATTTCTAAACTCAAAGTATGGTTTATTGCAGGTAAATAGATTTGCAACTGGAAATGTTCAACCATGGCTAAGCATGTATCAAGTGAGGATATTAAAAATTCCTCTACTGCCTGAACTCTTCCAACTCCAAATCGAACAAATCGTAAAATCAGCTCATCAAAAACAAACTCAATCTAAAAAATTATACAAAGAAGCTGAAGAAATACTTCTCAGGGAACTTGGGCTTTTGGATTATGAAGTTAAGCACTCCCTTTGGTTTACAACTACAAAAAAAGAAATTGATAATGCCAAAAGATATGACAGCGAATATTTTCAACCGAAATATGATGCAATTATAAAGAAAATAGAAAAATATGAGGGCGGCTGGGATTTGGTGAAAGAATCAGTTAATTTTAAAGATAAGAACTATAATCCTAAATTAGACAGAAAATATAAATACTTAGCCCTTTCTAATATTTCATCTCAAGGTTATGTACAGGATTTTCAAGAAGAATTTGGAAAGGATTTACCTACAAGAGCCAGAAGAAAAATAAATACTGGCGATTTAATTATTTCTTCAATAGAAGGTTCCTTATCTTCTTGTGCTTTGATTGAACAAGAATTTGATAATTCAATCTGTTCTACAGGATTTTTTGTAATTAATTCAGATAAAATTAATTCTGAAACTTTACTCATACTTTTTAAATCAGATATTATTCAAGAATTGTTACAAAGAGGTTCAAAAGGAACAATTTTGACTGCTATTTCAAAAACTGAATTAGAAAGCATTAAAATTCCATTAATTAATGAAGAAATCCAAAAGGAAATTGCAGAGAAAATTCAGGTAAGTCATAAACTCCGTAAAGAAAGCAAAGAACTTTTAGAAAAAGCCAAAAAAGCTGTTGAAATTGCAATTGAAGAAAACGAAGCAACTGCTATGGAATATTTGAAATAAATACATGGATTCTTCGCTTCGCTCAGAAGGACAAGAAAAAGACGCCAACCATGGCGTCTCTACAAAATACAAAAACCCCCTAACCTCCAACCCCGAGCACCGAAGAAGAAATCAAGATAGTGGAGGGATAGGGATTTGCCTTTCTTCCCCCTCTATCAAGAGGGGGCTAGGGGGTGTGTCGAACCAAATATAATAATCAATGAAAGTATAC
>Ga0154569_101_pt4 | contig 20507 bp, 14 predicted proteins | sample RifGroF2_FD_115998 | JGI IMG/M metagenome (GOLD analysis project Ga0154569, IMG submission 115998) | Ignavibacteria bacterium GWF2_33_9
GTTCCAAATGCTGCAATTAACATGGTTGATATTGAAATATCTTTAATAGAAACTGATTATACAAAACTATATATAGTGGATGTTTCCGGTAAAATTGTCAAAACAGTTTTTGATAAAATTATGCAGAAAGGAAAACACGATTTACATATTGATATATCTAACCTTCCTGCAGGCATTTATAATTACATTTTGGAAACACCAACTAGAAAATTCTCACAAAATCTGATTATTCAAAGGTAAAAATGGAAAAAATACCGGGTATTCGTGGCACTAAGGATATTTTGCCAAATACAATTGACCAATGGCACTTTTTATTCGATAATTTTAACAAAATTTCTAATCAATTTGGTTATTCTGAACTAAGAACTCCAATTTTTGAAAAAACTGAAGTTTTTCATCGAAGTATTGGTGAACAAACTGATATTGTTAATAAAGAAATGTACACATTTACTGACAAAGGTGGTGAATCCATAACTTTGCGCCCTGAAGAAACTGCTGCTCTTGTTAGGTCTGTTATTCAAAATTCATTACTCCACGAAAACAATATACTCAGATTGTGGTATTTCGGACCATATTTCAGATATGAACGTCCTCAAAAAGGAAGACTGCGTCAATTCCATCAATATGGTGCTGAATTAATCGGTTCTCCTAATCCTGAAGCAGATGCAGAAAGTATTCAATTAGCTGTTGCTTTAGCTAAAAGTGTAGGCATTACAGATTATAAATTGCTACTTAATTCACTTGGTAATGATGCATCACGTCAAAAATACAGGGCTGAACTCGTAAATTATCTGGAACAAAATAAAAATTCACTCTCTTTTGAAAGTCAGAATAGAATGATGACAAATCCTTTGAGGGTATTGGATTCAAAGGATGAAGGTGATATTGAATTACTCAAAAATGCTCCAGTTATCTTAGATTCCTTGGATTCAGATAGTATAACTCATTTCAATTTATTAACTTCTATACTAAATGATGTTGGAATCGGATATGAAATCAGCAATCAATTAGTACGTGGTTTAGATTATTATTCACATTCAGTGTTCGAATTCCGAAGCACTATGTTAGGAAGCCAGGATTCTTTTGGTGGAGGCGGCAGATATGATGGACTATTCACTCAACTTGGCGGAAAAGAAACTCCTGCCGTAGGTTTTGCTTTCGGATTAGAAAGAATTCTGTTGATTTTGGAAGCTGCTCAAAAATTACCTTTGTTTGAGAAGAATGTAGATTTCTTTGTAGTTATCCAAAATTCCGAATATTTGAATTTTGCAAACAAAGTTATGCAAATTCTTCGTAACAAGGGTTATTCTGTAATTTCAGAACTCTCAAGACGATCTTTCAAAGCACAAATGAGAGATGCAAATAAATCAAATGCTAAATTTGCTTGCATCATTGGTGAATCAGAATTTAATAATAATAAAATTGCAGTAAAGAATCTTGCTACATCAGAACAAAAGGAAATACCTTTTAATGAAATAACTAATTTGAATTTATAGTTTAATGAAAAATATTCTTTTTATTGCTTATTATTTCCCTCCTTCCGGTGGTCCTGGTGTACAAAGAGTTTTAAAACATATTAAATACATTCGTGAATTCGGTTGGAATCCAATTGTATTCACTGCTAAAGATGCTCAGTACCCGGCTTACGATTATTCCCTATTAGATGAAATTCCTGAAGATGTAAAAGTATATAAATCAAAAATCTTCGAACCTTATGATATTTATCGCTTTTTTACAGGCAAACAAAAGGGTGTTTCGATAGACGTAAACACGATTAAAAAAGAAGATCAAAAAATAAGTCTTAAAGAAAAAATAGCCGAATTCATACGTGCAACGTTTTTCATTCCGGATGCAAGAATTGGTTGGTACTTCAGTGCAAAAAAGGAATTAAAGAAGATATTTAATGAAAATAAAATTGATGCTGTCTATAGTTCATCTCCACCATATACTTGTTCATTAATTGCAAGATATATAAAACGCAAGTATAATATACCTTGGATCGCAGGCTTCAGAGACCCTTGGACTGATTTTATATCCAGCCCAAAACGTTGGTTTCTGCCAAAATCAATTGACAAAAATATGGAATTATCTGTATTTAATGAAGCTGATTTCGTGGAATGTGCATGGGTAGGAATTATCAAAGATGCTTTAGCAAAATATCCTAAGTTGAATAAATCTAAATTCATTCATAATCCAAATGGGTTTGATTCAGCAGATTATCCAGAAATAGAAAAACATCAAAATGAGAAATTTACATTGACTTACACAGGTTCAATGTATGGCAGACGTAATCCTGATGCACTTTTTAAAGCAATAAAGTTATTATTGCAAAATGAGAAAATATCAATTTCAGATTTCATTATTAGATTTATCGGACGTTTTGGTGATGAAATTCATCAAATGATTGAAAATAGCGGATTCAAAGAGAATATTGAAGTAATAAACTATTTACCCCACGCAGAAAGCATATTATATCTTTTAAAAAGCGATTCACTGATACTTATTGTTGATGAATCAAAGGAAAGTAAAGAAATCGTTCCGGGAAAAGTATATGAGTATATGGGAACAAAAATTCCACTTCTGGTAATTGCTCCTGAAAAAAGTGCAATTTCTGATTTAATTCAGGAAACAGGTGCCGGATTACTTGCACATCAATCGCAAATTGAAGCGATAGCGGATAATTTTCTTGACCTTTTTAGTATTTGGAAAGAAAAATCCTCTTTGGATAATTTGAATGAAATTGCCATAAGTAAATATGAGAGAAAAGAATCCGCCCGGAATCTTGTTAAAATTCTGGACGGATTGGTTATGTAGATTTATTTTGCTTTACCCTGATTCTTTGTATAATTTATTGATGCTTCTATTTCAGTCGGATCACCAACATAGTAATGTTTAATTGGTTTCAAATTTTCATCAAGTTCATAAACCAAGGGAATACCGGTTGGCACATTAAGTTGAACAATTTCCTCACCTGAAACATTGTCCAAATATTTAATCAAAGCACGTAAACTATTACCATGGGCAGCAATCAGTACTCTTTTCCCAGCAAGTACTTTCGGAACTATTACATCAGTCCAGTACGGTACAACCCTTTCAATTGTATCTTTCAAGCATTCAGTGAAAGGTAATGAACGCTGATCCAAACTTTCATACCTTACATCATTACCGGGGTATCTGGAATCAGATGGTTTTAATGCAGGAGGTGGTATATCGAAACTTCTACGGTAAATGAGTACCTTATCTTCACCAATTTTTTGAGCCATTTCAGTTTTATTCATTCCCTGAAATTCACCATAATGACGTTCATTCAATCTCCATGATTTATAAACAGGTATCCACATCAAGTTCATTTCATCCAATATATTATTCAGTGTTCTGATTGCACGAGTCAGAACGGAAGTGAATGCAATATCAAATGTAAATCCTTCATTTTTGAGTGTCCTTCCTGCTCTGAAAGATTCATTGATTCCTCTTTCTGATAAATCAATATCTGTCCATCCTGTAAACCTGTTTTCGGAGTTCCAAAGACTTTCTCCATGTCTTATTAATACTATTTTGTACATATTTATAATTTAATAAAATTTTATATCAATATTCAATACTTTTTCAAGTAAATCTTTTCTGCGATTTGCACCCCATTTTTCAATATCGATGGATGCTTTAGTTGTTTCCGGAATAAGTTCAATTTCTAATCTGGATTTAATTTCAACGAAATTTGAAAAACAACATTTTATATCCTTCACATATTGTCTTTGCCTCCTGTCAATACCTTCAGCAATTCTTAAAATCCCGGAAAGAACTTTTATAATATATTGAGTTTTAGGACTGAAATTCGCAAATTCAGTATGAGTTTTCTTAGGAAGACTTTTTCTGTGATATCTCGTAATTGTTCCTATTAATTCAGTTTCATCATTTGTAAAGCCTGGCAAGTCGCTATGAGTTATTATGTAGTAACTGTGCTTATGATGTTGATCATGAGAAATCCAATAGCCAATATCATGCAAAAGTGAAGAATAATGCATTATATCCTTTTCATAATTCCCAAGTTTATGAATAGATCTTGTAGCTTCAAAAAGTTCTAAAGAAATTTTTGACACAAAATTGGAATGATTATCTAAAACATTATACCTTAGAGCAAGATTGCTAATTGTCTCATTACGGAAATTCGGGATATTTAATCTTGCTGGTGTGTTCTGAATTTTTGAGTAACAATCATAAAGAATCCCTTCTCGCATTGCATAAGGAGAAATAGTGAACTCTTGAATTTCTAATTCTTCAATTGCTGCTTCTAAAATTAATGAACCTGCAAGAATAATATCGGACCTTTTCGCTTCTACTCCTGGAATTTGTTTTATTTCATCCGAATTCTTGCAATTAGTGATTAGTTTAATCACCCCCATTATTTCTTCTGAAGACACAGTAATCCCATTTAAAAAATCGGGAATTTTCGAATCCTTTAAAGCTAATACTATTGAAGCAAGTGAAGTGATTGTACCAGAGGTCCCAACAACTTTTTCAAAACCTAAGGAATTGATTTTATTCAATATAGGCATCCAGTCGCCTCGAACGTACTTTCGGGCGTCACTAATATTTTTCGAGTTATATTTTCCGTTGGCAAAGAACAATTTTGTAAGTCGAATTGAACCAATTTTTTCGCTATGAACATAATCGATCTCATTGTCTTCTCCAATAATTGTTTCAGTCGAACCGCCGCCAATATCAATTATCAGAATCCTTTTATCTGCAATTGGTAACCCATGTATCACTCCAAGAAAGATAAGACGACCTTCTTCAACTCCGGAAACAACTTCGATATCAATATTTAATTCATCTTTTGCTCTTTGAATAAATATATTTTTATTGCTAGCTTCACGTACTGCACTTGTTGCAACTGCACGAATTTGAGCATTGAAAGTTTCGGCAATTTTTGAAAAAGAATATAGAGTTGAAAGACCTCTTTCGATTGATTCGGGGGTTAAAAATTTCATATCTTTACCCGATGAACCGAGCCTAACCATTTCCTTTTCTCTTGATAAAATCTGAATGGAACCTGTCTTATTAATCCTTGCTATCACCATATGGAAAGAGTTTGTTCCAAGGTCAATTGCAGCAATGATTGGTAATTTTTCCATCTTTAGCTTATTTATTGATTGGCGTTTCGATATCTATTGTTACAGTTCTGCAGTAAAATCTTCCTTCAGGCAGTGCATTGTCATATAGTAAAACAGATTCCCCTTTTCCTTCAATTGATACGTTTTGGTTAATATTTAATCTCTTCAAAACTGCTTCAGCTCTTTCCTTTGAAATTTTGTCATTTATGTTCTCATCACCAATTGCATCAGTATATCCTGAAACTACTACTATGGAATTATTACTGATCCTATCTTTTACAAAATCTACAACTTTTCTATGCTCAAATCCCAGGTCAGATTTTCCAAAGTCAAATAAAATCAAAGAATAATATTCATATTCTGTATCAATCTTTCCACTTCTTCTTTTCTTGTCAATAGTAACATAATTCATAGGAATTCTTTTAACTTTCGATGCCCCGCTTTGTCCAATACTGTCAATTACGGAAAGATTATAAGATAAATCCTCATCATCAGTTGGAGCATTATGTTTTGTCATTTTCCAATCCCAAGCATCAGGAATTTGACCATTCCCTTTTTGAGAAAACAAATTATTGTTTCTTTGCTTTACTGATAATTCCCAATATTGCAAACCAACTTCTGTTAACACTTTAGGAATAAATCTAACATCAGAATTTTTTACAGCTCTAATTGTATCTTTTGTCAATACGGGTTCAGTAATTCTAATATTTTCCGAAGTAATTTCCACTCTACGGTTTTCTTGCTGTCCTAACACATCGTCTTTTTTCGAACTTAGCTTAGGCAAATTTCTATATTGAACTTTTATTCGGTTTGAATCAATACTCCATGTATTAATTAAATAATCAGCAACAGATTGTGCTCTATTTCGTGATAATTCCTGATTATTCTTTTCCAAATCAACATCTGCGTTAGTACCGGTTAAAGTGATTGAGGCATCTCTTTCAACAGACATTCTTTTGCCAATGATATTTAGCAAATCATAATAAGTTTCGATTGCATTCAAATTCACTAGCTTTTCTTCACTAAATTTATTTATTTCATCTCTTGCTAAAAGTTTATATCTTGATGGTATCTGTGCAGAATTGTCAACAAAGAATACATAAGTAAGCAATGGACGCATATTGATTGAAATAAAGTCTTCTACGCTTATTGTAAAGTCTTTATGCACAACATTATTTGAATCAATTTCTACAGCATCAACATCAACTGCTAAAATCGGTTGTTTTATAACTGTAGGTAATTCAGGATCAGGTGGTGCAATTGGTGGTGTTGGCGGAGGCGGAGGCGGAGGTGGAATTCTGTACTTAATTCCAATACCAATTGTCAAAGAATTTATAGACCAATCTCTATTTTGATAAATATTTGTTGGATTTAATGTATAAAATATCTCAGGAACAATGAAAAGTGATTTTTTCTTATTTGCTGGTAATGTATAACTTGTGCCAAGTTTAATTCCGAATTGAAATCTGTTTGCACTATCAATTAATGAACCCCTGCTTTGGTTCCTATAAGTTCTTCCATCCAGGAATGTGCCCCTGTCAGTAGGTTTAGAGATTTTTTCTATCTGATAATAATTGCTTTTTGTTAAAAAACCAAATCTGAATCCACCATGAAATGCAAGTTCAGGGTTTAGTTTATACGTAAAATAAGGTTCAATTCCAATTAACGCAAAATTTGATTTCACATAATGCTCAAATTCACCTACTGCTTCTTCCCCATCGAGCACAATTGTTGTTGCCTCAAATTTTGAAAATACTGCATCAATTGTATTATATGTAATTCTTCCATTCACTTCCATTCGTGGATTAATGGGATAATCCAGTAAAGCTCCAAACATCAGTCCATTACCTGTTCCACCTGTAAATTGCGGACAACAGGATGGCACTCCTGGCAAACTTCTGAAATCTGCTGAATGGAAATTTAAATCATAACCAAATAAAATTCCGTACTTTGGTTTCAATTCAAGTGAATCGTTACTAAATTCAGAAAATTGAGAATATAGATTTGCTTGATTAATTAAACCAAGTGCTAAGAAAATTAACAGATATTGTATTTTTTTGTGCTGCATTAATGATGATTAAATTCTATTCTAAGCAAATTATGGAAAAAGCAAAATTAACTATATTTAATTAATTGAAAATAAAATTATTCACTTTAATTTGAAAGTAAAACGTAAAATATAGATTAATTGTGTAAAACTTCATTATAATAAATAAGTTAAATTTATTAATTTTGAATTTATATAAATAAGAGTTATTAAGATGTTGCATAAATACTGTTCATTCATAATATCTTTAAGTATTATTACTTTATTAATAAGTTTCCAAACATCCTTTGCTGTTAATCCAAAAGAAGATACACTTCAATTTATTGACTACAAAAATCCTTTTTGGGATGAAGTTGTAAAATCTTCAGATGATTTTAATGTTAAACCTAAAGAGGAACATTCTACTTTAAAAATGGACTTTAAAGGTAAGGATTTGCCAAAATTTGAAGATTTTACTCAATTTTGGCATAATGATCCTGTTCCACAAGCATGGACAAATATTTGCTGGGACTTTTGCGGAACTTCATTATTTGAATCAGAAGTTTACAGATTACATAAGAAAAAAGTGAAACTTTCCGAACCTTGGGTTGCATATTGGGAATTCATTGAAAAAGCCAAAATGTTCATCAAAACAAGAGGTGAATCACTTTTCGCCGAAGGTAGTCAAGCCAATGCTGTGAAGAGAATTTATCAGGAATATGGTGTTGTTCCAAGATCAGTTTATACTGGTTTTCTGAAAGGTCAAACATATTTGGATCACCACGTAATGTTTAGAGAAATGAGAAATTACTTAGAATCCTGTAAAGAAAATTCAGCTTGGAATGAGGAATTGATTTTATATACACTCAAAGATATAATGAATCATTATATGCTGACTCCACCGGAAAAATTCACTTATGAAGGAAAAGAATATACTCCAAAAACATTCCTGAATGATTATCTGCAATTAACTTTGGATGATTATGTAGATATAATTTCTCTTCTCGAACCGGGATATTGGAAAATAGTTTCATATGATGTACCGGATAATTGGTGGCATGAGCAATCTTATCACAATGTTCCCTTGGATCTGTTTATGAAAACTCTAGAATCTGCCGTAAAAGCGGGCTATACAGCCGCAATTGGTGGTGATGTTTCTGAACCCGGCATGTATGCTTTCGAAGATGTTGCAATGATTCCAACATGGGATATACCACATGACTACATTAACGATAAAGCCAGACAATTCAGATTCAGCAATAATACTACAACTGATGACCACGGAATTCATATTGTTGGTTATACAGTAAAAAATGGAGAAATGTGGTATCTTATTAAAGATTCAGGCTCAAGTTCTCGAAATGGAAATGCTAAAGGATATTATTTTTATCATTCTGATTATATAAAATTGAAAATTATGACCTACACTATTCATAAAGATGCCGTAAAAGATATTTTAAATAAATATTAAAGAAAATTAGTATAAAGAAGAGGAGCTTATGTTATATTATCTTGCATTATTTTTAGAACGGAATTTCCATCCACCAGGATTCGGAGTATTTCAGTATATAACTTTCCGCTCTGCTGCAGCTGCCATTACATCCTTGCTCATAAGTTTTATCTTTGGTCCAATGATAATTAGAATGATGAAAAAACACCAGATTGGCGAACAGGCAAAAAAAGAATTGCAGCAAATTGGCAATCATGTTTCAAAGGCAGGAACTCCTACGATGGGTGGTTTCATTGTTCTGATTTCAATACTCATCCCGACATTGCTTTGGGCAAATATACTGAATTGGTATGTAATTTTAATCTTCATTACAACTTTGTGGCTTGGAATAGTAGGATTTTTGGATGATTATCTGAAAGTAGTAAAGAAGAAATCCAAAGGTTTGATTGGAAGATACAAAATTGTTGGTCAAGTTGCAATTGGATTAGTTTTGGGAGGAATTATCTATTACTTCCCACAACTTTTTTCATCTAATTTTGACTTATATAATACTTTGACTACAGTTCCTTTTTCAAAAAATCTAAATTTTGATTGGGGATTTCTATTCATTCCCGGCGTGATTCTAATACTTACTGCAACATCTAATGCCGTTAATCTTACTGACGGTTTGGATGGATTATCTATAGGAACAGTTGGTATTGTATCATTAGCCTTTGCATTGATAGCCTATTTTTCTGGAAATGCTACTTTTGCAAAATACCTAAATATTATACATCTTGTCGGTTCAGGTGAACTCACAGTCTTTGCAGCTGCTATGGGAGGAGCTGCGTTGGGTTTCTTATGGTTTAATTCATATCCTGCTCAAATTTTTATGGGTGATACCGGTTCATTAGCTTTAGGTGGTGCTGTAGGTGGTTTAGCTATTTTGCTGAAAAAAGAATTTTTGCTTCCAATACTTGGTGGTGTGTTTTTTGCAGAAACAATTTCCGTTATACTGCAAGTTAGTTATTTTAAGTACACTAAGAAAAAATATGGTGAAGGTCGTAGACTCTTTCTAATTGCCCCTCTACATCATCATTTTGAGCGGAAAGGTATGAATGAATCGAAAATTGTAACAAGATTTTATATTATTGCAATTTTACTTGCAATAATTACGATGGCTACTTTTAAAGTGCGCTAATTTATCTCCGATTTAGTTATTTAACGATTCATTAGTATGATTTTCGTAATTTTGTAAAATTTATTGAATTTTAAAATGGAAAAACAAAGAACTATACAAAAATCTATATCTCTTACTGGCATTGGCTTGCATACTGGGAATCACTCAACTATCACTTTCCATCCTGCACCGGCAAATTATGGGTATAAATTTATTAGAACTGATATTAAAAATGCCCCAGAAATCCCTGCATTAGTTGATTATGTTGTAGATTTATCACGTGGAACCACACTCGGCATACGTGATGTGAAAGTTCACACTGTTGAACACGTATTGGCTGCACTTGCAGGTTTGAGAGTAGATAATTGTAAAATTGAACTTTCTGCAAATGAACCACCTGTTTTTGATGGTAGTTCGATTGATTATGTGAATTCAATTCTGCAGGCAGGTTTCCAGGAATTAGATGCTGAAAGAGAATACTTTTACATAGATGAAACAATTGACTATAAGAATGAAGATAAGCACGTTGAAATCGTTGCTCTACCTCTCGAAGATTATCGTTTGACAGTAATGATTGATTATTTTAATCCTGCACTTGGAAGCCAGCATACAGGTCTTTTTGATTTCGAAAAAGAATTTGTAGATGAATTTGCTCCTGCTCGAACTTTCTGCTTCCTTAATGAGGTGGAAATGCTCTATCAGGCTGGATTAATCAAAGGTGGAAGTATTGATTCTGCAATGGTAATCATTGATAAAGAAGTTGAAACAAATGAAATGCAAAATCTGCAACAAATGCTTCATCTGGATTCTGAACCTTTTGTGGGCGATAATGGTTATTTGAATAATAAACCTTTAAGATTCAAAAATGAACCTGCAAGACATAAATTGCTTGATTTAATTGGAGATTTAACTCTTATCGGAGTACCTATCAAAGCTCAGATTTTAGCTGCTCGTCCCGGTCATGCCAGTAATTTTGAATTTAGCAAATTAGTTCGTGCTGCTTACTTAAACAAGAAACAAAAGGATAGAATTCTTCCACATAAAAATAAAAAAATCTTATTCAATATTGAGGAAATCATGAATTTCCTTCCGCATAGATATCCCTTCTTGCTGGTTGATAGAGTAATTGATTTTAATCAAGAAACTAACCAAATTATTGGATTGAAAAATGTTACAATGAATGAAGAATTTTTCCTTGGTCATTTTCCTGGTAAGCCTGTAATGCCGGGTGTACTTATTCTGGAAGCATTAGCGCAAGCAGGTGGCTTAATGATGTTCCAATTAATTCAAGATCCAGAAAGCAAATTAGCTTTATTCTCCAGTATCAACAACGCAAGATTTAAAAAACCAGTTGTTCCTGGTGACCAGTTAGTTTTAGATGTAACTTTAGTTCGTTCAAAATTCGGAATATTTAATTTTCACGGTATAGCCTGGGTTGATGGAGAAATCGCTACTGAAGCTTATTTACAGGCTGCTGTCATAAACAGGTAATATATGGATGGAGTTTCAATTCATAGCACTGCTATTGTATCACCTAAAGCACAATTAGGTACAAATGTTGAAGTAGGGCCGTTCACGATTATTAAAGATAATGTCGTGATTGGAGATAATACATCAATTGGTGCTAATAATTATATTGATAATGGTGTTACCATCGGTAACAATTGCAAGATATTTCATCATATTGTACTCGGAACTGCTCCACAGGACTTAAAGTACAATAATGAAGAAACATTTCTGAAAATTGGTGATAATAATACAATTAGGGAATTTGTTGGTATGAACAGAGCCACTACTTCAACGTATATCACAAATGTTGGCTCAAATAATCTGATTATGCAATTCAGTCATATTGCCCATGATTGTAAAGTCGGAAATAATGTAATTATGTCAAATTCATCTACTTTAGCAGGTCATGTTCATATTGAAGATTGGGTAATAATGGGTGGATTTGCAAAAGTTCATCAGTTTTGCGTAATTGGTAAACATGCTTTTTTAGGTGCTGATACTTTTGCAACAAAAGATGTTGTACCTTATGCAATTGTTTCCGGTTCAAAACCCAAATTTGAAGGCATCAATTTTATTGGTTTACGCCGTAGAGGCTTTTCTGATGAGACTATTTCCGAAATAAGTAATTTCTACAAATTCCTTTTCAATTCCGGTATGAATAATTCTGATGCTTTAGCAAAATTTACTTCTGAGAACAATCCCTCTGAAACAGTTTCAGAAATAATTAATTTTATTTCCAGTTCTACTAGAGGAATTTACAGAAATTAAGAAGGACTAACAAAAACCCCTTCTTTTTTCAAAAAAGGGGTTGGGAGTTAGCCTTGTTTTAAATTCAAAGCAAATTTTTTCTATTTACTTTTCATCAACTTAATTATTCCCTTGTAATTTTCATTTTCTATTACAAGTAAATATTCTCCATTCATCAATTTACTTAAATTAATTTCAATTGGATTATAATTTTGGATTAAATATTCTTTTGTTAATTGTTTATTACCAAGCAAATCAAATACGGAAATTGTTACCTGATTCATATCCAAAACTGGTGAAATTGTTAAATAAGTTCTTTCCCTTACAGGATTGGGATAAAGATTTATTAGTTTTGCATCAATTTCTCGAACAGAATTTTTGAGTTTGGTTCTAAAATTGATGATATTGCTCCATTGGGAATTATTTTCTTCTGATATTGTACGTATTCGAGCATAATAAGTCTTGTTTTCATCAAGATAAACAAGTTTACCTAATGAGCTTATTCTATCATTCTCATAAACAATATTATTAAAATCAGTATCTTCAGAAATTTGCAAATGATAATCTGCAATATTTTCACTAATTGACCACTGCATATTCAAATCTGCTTCAACATTTATTTGACCATTTGAAGGGTAAGTAATAACAGGTGCTTCAAATTCAGTTAAAAAAGTCCAGCATTCAGACCAAAAACTTTTAGAGGTATCATTTAAAGCAGCTATTCGCCAATAATATCTAGTATTGTATTTGAAATTAGCAAAATCAAATTCAAGATTTACAGTTGTACTTTTCGTTAATAATTCATTAAAATTACAATTTTCTGATATTTCTATAATGTAGTCACTTGCATCAGGTATTTTATTCCATTTGAAATTACAATAAAGCGGAACAGCAGTCTTATTATTTTCAGGACTAGTCAATTCAGGTAATTTTAGAACTGAATTAGTTAATGTATTAAAAGTCCAAACAGATGACCATGCTGAAGTATCATACTGTCTGAAGTAACGGACTTTCCAGAAATAGGTTTTATTCTTTTCAAGATTATTGAATGCGAATTTTTCACCATGGATGAAGGACTGATTTAGGTTTAAATTCACAAAATCCATCGATTCAGAAATTTGCAGTTGATAATAAATTGCATCTGATATTGGCTCCCATTCGCATGTTCCGGATAATTCAATTTGCAAATCATCATTACTCGGTTTAAGAAGTTTGACGATTTCTGATTGAGTTGAAATTTTAAATTGCCAGATTTCAGACCATGCACTGGAATCCATTTGATGAATTGATCTTACTTTCCAAAAATATGTTTCACCAATTTTGAGTTTATAATAATTATATAATTGCACATTGTTTACTATTGTATCTTTTTCAATAGTTGAAAAATCAGAATCCTGAGATATTACTACCTGATATTGAGTAATGTCCTTATTTTGATTCCAGGTCAATTTACCTTTGATATAAGAAATATCATTGTTTTTGGGACTAATTAATTTTGGTACAGGAATGTGTGAACCACTATTAGTTGTGAAATTATAAATCGAAGACCAGTCGCTTTCTTTTTCACCCAAATATGCTTTCACCCTCCAATAGTATCTTGTATTTGGAGACAAATTTGTTGTCATTACTTTAATTTCCTTGATACCTTCGAATTCCTCTAATATCCCAAAATCCAGCGTTTTGGATAGTTGAACTGTATATGTTTCATTTTCAACATTTCTCTTCCAGTTTAGTGTAGGATTAAGTCCAATATTAGTTATTTGATTTTCAGGAAAAGTTAATTCAGGAGCTTTTAATTTAGTTGAAAATGTAAAGGGAGATGACCAATCGCTTGTATCTCCAAAGACAAAAGCATTTATTCTATAAGAATAATCAGAATAATAATCCAATTTATTAATTTCAATATTATTATCATTTGATGTAAAATTCCTCACTTCGTTACCTGAGGTCATAATTTTGGAAAGTTCTATTGAATATCCGGTAACTCCGTCAACAATTTCCCATTGGAAATTACAATTAATATTTATATTTATTGCATTGGCACTTGGATTTAAAGGTTTAGGTATTTGTATTAAAGTACGAAATTCAAATGGAGTTGACCAATCACTGAAATTATTCTGATTATAAGCCATCACTCTCCAATAATATACCGTATTATTAAGTAAATTTTTTACTTCACATGAATCGGTTGTTATATTTTTAACATCATAAATAATATTATCGAAATTTTTTGATAATGAAATTTGAAGATTAAATTGGGTTCCGGAAAGCAATTGCTGCCATTTAAATGTAAAGTTAACAGGAATCCTTTTTGTTAAATTTGCCGGTAAAATTAGTCCCGGTGCTGATAATTCAGTAAAGCAAGTCCAATTTTCAGACCATTCAGATGTATCCTTACTATTGATAGATTGCAATCTCCAGAAGTATTGAGTTGAAAATTCTAAATTTTCATTACGAAATGAAGTTGTAGCAATAATAGTATCAATTTCTATGTTATTAAAGTTTGCACTTTTACTTAATTGAAATCTGTAATGATCTGCTCCTATTGCTTTTACCCATTTAAAGTAATCTTCCTTTTGAAGTACGGAGTTATTCTGTGGTGAAGTCATAATTGGAGCGATTAAATCACTATAACCCAAAATTACTTCACAAGTTCCGTTGATATTAAAACTAATAACCTTTGTTGCTGCGTTAAGATTGGATTGTACTACAAAAAAGTATGCATCAATTTCTTTCCCTCTAACATACACATTAATCTTTGAGAAATCTTCTATGTTCGGTATATCACTAATATCAATTTTCATTGTTGCATTTAAACTAGATATGCCAGAATAATTAAAAACCCATCTATAAGGTAAAATATCAGTAGAAAGTGTATCATGTAATGTGCAAATTATAGGAGAATAGAAATGCTTTTCTACATTCGCAATGCCGGATCCTGTTTTACTTATAATGTTAATATTGACATTTGTGGCACCTTCAGAATTGAAATCATAATTTCCATTTGTAGAAATTGTTTTATTTGTTGCTTCCATTTTTGTTGTCAATTTCCATGCTCTATAAGTTGTTTCATTAGGATTATCTGAAATTTTTATTTTAAATGCAATTTCATTATTAGGTCTGAATTCTGTTATTATTATTTTGCCCCAATTTACGAGAGTATTGCCATTAGGTAATCTTTGTGCACTACCCATAGCAGATTGATAGACATCTGGATTTGACCTTCCTTCCCAGACTTTCGTTGCTGTATAGTTTGCATAATCCATAGAATACTCAACAGCTCGTGAATAAGGATTTGGTTTCAAATTCCCGTTGTCATATAATAATATATTTCCATTTTCTAATATTGTAACATCATGCTGATGAGAAAAACCATTGAAACCATCCACATTATCTTGTAAAATGTTAAATTCATTATTCTTGCATTTTGAACCTCCAAATCTCCATATAAAATTACCGGTCGATTTACTGATTTTTGCAATTTCGTCATAATGCCTTACTGAAATCACAATATTTCCATCTGAATCTTCAAACATTGAATTTATATGGCTTAAATCTATTGTTGGTTGAGTTAAATCTATATCTTCTGTTACATCTAGCACATTGTAATGATCAATGAAATTCCATCTCCAATAAATATTACCTGAATGATCTAATTCTATAATTACATTGTTCACAATATATGCTTCAGATTTACCACCATCTACTTTTTCACTCAAATCCATTTTAGTTGTTGTTTCCAATAACATTAAGTAATGTCCATTCGACAATTGAATAAAGTCATGCCAGTCAGAAAAACATGGTGGATCTTCTCCCATCAAAGGATTTTTAATACTATCAATCAGAATTTGATTCTGATTGTAAATATAAAAACATTCACTACCTCTTTGATTTTTTTGTGCCCAATTTCCATTTTTCAATGGAATATATTGATTGTATGTATCCATTGTTGGCTTTTCATATACTATGTTTCCGGCATTGTCAACCAAAAAGAAATTTTGCATGGATGGTTTATCGAATCTCAAATATCCGGCTGCAGGACTATCATAAGTAAGTACTTGTAATGGAGCCCACTCAGAGTGCGAGGAAATTATCGTTAAAAATAAAATTATAATTGTTGGGGGGAATATCTGAGTAAATGTTTTTTTCATCGCCATTCCAATTTGTTTTTTAAAAATTTGCATCTGCATATATTACTAAACAACAAATTATAGCAAAAATTACAAAAAAAAAAGATATATTTTTATAAACTTCAGCTATAATTAAAGTTTACTTCTCGTATATGCCATATTACGTCTCGCTATGACTGTAAGTCATTGGTATGTTGAATAGATTAGTTTTACATTGTTAAAATAATGGCGAACATATGATTTTTGAATTTTACTTGTAAACACTAATGTAACTAGTAATATATATTGTTACTTAGTGTAGTATATTCTACCACAAAATGAATTATATTAAATTTTTAAAATTATGTCAATCATTGTAATCCAATAATGTCCTCTTGACAATATGTTATTGATAATCTTGAAGTTATGCGAATACATTATTTAATAATAATAAAAAAACGAAAGGTGAAATCTCTTAAAATTTCACCTTTTTCTATATAAATTTAGAATTATTTTATTTTTATTATTTTCCTTTTTGAGAATCCTGGTAAAGCATAGTATTTGTAGGATCCAAATAAATTAAATTGTCCCAAACTGTCCTATCAGCTTGTCCTTTAAATAATGCTGCTAATTCAAGATGTTTTGACTCGAAAAATGTCTGCAGAAACACACTAGGACCAGTCATTTTCTTTTCTTTGAAAGCTGCCATTTCCGAAATTACCCACTCTAAATTATTCAATCCCTCTTCCTTATTTTCAACCATTTTATCGATACCATCCACATAATATGCAAAAATCAATTTTCTGAAGTCATTATATCGAGGATCATTCATTTCGGAAATTAAAGACATTTTGGTAACTTCACCAGGTGCATAATTTGTACTGAATCCATCTTTATTCAAAGCAGCAGCCATCATAGCAATTTGTTTGGATTGTTCGTAATATTTAGAGCCATCAAGTTCCCCGAAAGTATCAAAATCAAATCCGATAACCATCAGCATATAAAAATCAATAATTGAACTGAATTCATTATACCTTGTTGGATTATAAGAAAAATTACTACCGCCTTGATATTCAAAAGACCAGTTTTTATTCAATAACTGTAATTCTACAGATTGTCCTTCACCATTAGTACCTCTGATAACTCTTTTGGAAACAATTACCAATTGTGCATTGTAACGCTTATTATAACCTCCACTAAGGAAAATATTAATATCCACAGGTATTTTAGAACCTTCCCAATCAATATCAGTATAACGTTGGTAATTTATATAATTTTCCAAATCATATTTCATACTCGCAACATATGTTCTAGCCTCGAAATCCAGTTGGTCAATATTTACTGTAACAGTTGCTTCTAATTCCTGTGTATAGCCCTTCGAATAAGTTGCAAACAGGAAAACTGTAATTATTATAAAGATTTTTTTCAAAATATATCCCGAATTTTATTAATTTTAATTTTTACTAATTTGTAGAATTATCAATTTTCTTTAATGTATACAAAAAACATATTTATACTGACTACAAGTTGCATAATTTTACAATTTATTCTTATTGTAAATTATTCAAACGCACAAACCCTTTATTCATTGAATAATTATGAATTATTAAATCCATCAGGGAATTCTACAATTAGTGTGCAGGAAAATTCATTTATTCCTAAAACATCTGAATCCAAGCTTTGGCAAGCCTCTTTGATGATTAAACCAAATAGCTTAGGTTTTTATGATTTGAATAGAGTGGGCGCAATTCTCAATTATCAACAAAGTCAAAATTCTTTATTCTCAATTGACGTGAATTACTTTGGTTTTGACTTATTCAATGAATTTGCATTTAATTTAGCATATTGTTTTTTAGACACAAATTTTGCTTCGGGTATAGCTTTAAATTATAATCAAGTCAGCTTTAAAGATTTTGGTAATGATAATCTAGTAAAAGTAGATTTATTCGGAAAATTGGATTTATCTGAATTTCTCAATGTAGGATTTTACCTGAATAATCTTAACAGAGCCTATTATTCAAATTATGATAAAACAGTTTATCAGTCCTTATTACTATCTGCAGGATTCAAGTCCATTAACCTGAATAACAATTCAAATTATACTCTAGCCGGAGATTTCGGGACAATTATACAAATTAATCAAAAATCAAATTTTTTCTTAATTGCAAAATTGAGTTTTAATGATTTAATTTCAGTTAACTCGAAATTTATAACTAATCCAGTCATTTCAATTTCAGGGATATCTCTCAAATTGCTCGACTGGATTAACTTCACAATCTTTTTTCGTTATCAGAGGAATTTCAATTTCGAACAAACTTTCATTACCGATTTTAAATGGTAATAATTTATTAATTTTCTTTTTGCTCTTTAAATTTTTCAAGGGCAATTTGTATAATTTCTTCACAAAGTTCGGGAAATTCAATGCCAACTTCCTTAGCAGCCATAGGTACTAAACTGGAAGAAGTAAATCCCGGTATTGTATTCAATTCCAATAGGAATGGTTCGCCATCTTCAGATAATCTGAAATCAGCTCTTGAAAATCCTTCAGCTCCAATTACATTATTGGAGATAATAGCCATTGATTGTGCAAATTCAGCAATATCTTCCGGAATTTTAGCAGGACATTCATAAATTGTATTGCCCTTAGTATATTTATGTTTATAATCATAAAATTCATTATTAGGTATAATTTCAATAACCGGCAAAACTTTATCACCAAGCATGGCTACGGTAATTTCTCTGCCTTCAATGAATTGTTCTACAATAATTCTGTCGGAATATTTCAAAGCATTTTCTAAGGCTTCTCTTATTAAATCATTATCACTTAAGTCTAGGATTGAAACACCTACAGAAGAACCCTGATTATTAGGTTTAACAACTATCTTTTTCCCTAAATTATTTCGAATATCTTTGATAAGTGAGTCAGATTCCAAGTCTTCTTTTGTTACAATTATCCAAGCTGGTGTGAGTAATCCTGCTGCAGCAAATAAATTTTTAGAAGAAAGTTTATCCATTGCCAAAGCACTTGCTTTTACCCCGCTTCCGGTATAGGGAATACATCTCAAATCGAGCAAGGCTTGAATCAAACCATCTTCCCCATTTTTACCGTGTAAAACTATAAATGCAATATCAATCGTGTCGAACACTTCTGACTGTACTGCATCAATATACCTTTTTGTGCTCATCAAAGCTAATTCTTCCAGTGTTGGAAATTTAGTTAAGTCTATTAATGCTTCTTCTGCTTTATGTGTGTCAGCACCAAACGCAGGATCAATGGGAATTACTTTGTGTCCTTTAGAACGTAACGCTTCAATTACAGATTTACCACCGGCAATTGAAACATTTCTTTCAGTAGATATTCCCCCGAAAATTACTGCAATATTCATTTATTTTCCTTAATTATTTCATTATACATTTTTTCTAATAATTGAACATCCTCCCAGACAAATTTCTTTGCGGGTGGATTCCGTAATAAATATGCAGGATGATAAGTTGGTATTAACTTAATCCCATTATAATCTATTACTTTACCTCTATCTTTGGATATCTTATAATCTTTGCCAAGTAAAGCCAGGAGAGGAACTGCACCAAGTGTTAGTATAAATTTTGGTTTTATTATTTCAATCTGCTTTAAAAGATAAGGCAAACATTCTTTGAAATCGCTCTCTGTCGGGGTTTTATTGCCCGGAGGCCTGCATTTCACAACATTTGCAATAAAAACATCATCTCTTTCTAAGTTGATTGCAGAAAGGATTTTTGTGAGCAATTGTCCTGCCCTTCCTACAAATGGTTCACCTTGTTGATCTTCATCTGAACCGGGTCCTTCGCCAATTACCATTATATCTGCATTGGGATTCCCAACACCGAAAACAAACTTGTTTCTTGTTGCACCAAAAGGACATTTCAGACAATCTTTTATGCAATCAAATAATTCATTTAAAGTTTGTGCCTTTTGCCAATTTTCAATCTCTTTTTCATTATTTTCTTGAATTTGACTTTTTTCTCTTTTAATCATTTCCGATTTAACTGTTTCTTCAATCTTTGATTCTTCATTCTGAATTTCTTTCTTATAGTTCAAATAAATAAATTCACCTTCGGTTGAGCGAAGATTTTCAAGAAAATCTATAATTTTATTTTGATTAGATAAATATTGCATTTGAAAACTATATATCTTACAAAATTAGTAAAATCTAATTTAGTTGTTTTATTTTCGGCTGGATTTTTTAATTTTTCAATGTTTTGAAATAAAAATCATTGTCGGAGTCGTTATTGGTACTTTTTGTCAAGCCAATTAAATTTATTCGACTTGTATTGAGAAATTTTCTGTAATATGTAATTCTAGTCCGTACTTTCTTGGAAATTTGTTTGCTATTTTCAATAAAAATATCTGTCATAT
>Ga0154569_159_pt2 | contig 20340 bp, 19 predicted proteins | sample RifGroF2_FD_115998 | JGI IMG/M metagenome (GOLD analysis project Ga0154569, IMG submission 115998) | Ignavibacteria bacterium GWF2_33_9
AAAAAAGCAGAAAAAGAATCAGTTGATAAAAACGAAGCAGCAAAATATCCTACATTAGATGAATTGCGTGCTGAAGATTTGGAAGAAGGTGCATATTTGATTTTCAATGTTTATGATATGAAGGATAATTTAATCAGAACCTTGAAAGCACCTGCCAGCCCCGGAATAAATAGAATTTCATGGGATTTGAGGTATGCAGATGTTAGTCCTGTTTCCGAAAAAACAAATCCAAATAAAAATTCAGCATTTCCTGTTATGCCGGGAACATACAAAGTGTCAATGAGCAAAAATGTAAATGGTGTTATAACTTTACTAACACAAGAACCTGTTCAATTTCAAGTAACTCATTTGATGAATTCAACTGCTCCGGCAAAAGACAGAAGCTCAGTTGTTGCCTTCCAATCCAAAGTTGCAGAATTGCAAAAGGCTATCGCTGCATCAGAAAAATACTTTGGTGAAGTTACAAAGAATCTCGACTTAATGAAACAGACAATTCTTGTATCTAATTCAGTAGATATTAAACTACTCGAAAGAGTAAAATCTGCCGAAATGAAACTCGAAGATTTGAAAATCGTTATGTTTGGTAATTCAACGATTTCCGGTAGGAATGAAAATCAAACCCCATCAATCAATGATAGATTTGGCTCAATGGCTTGGTCTATGTGGGATATTGATTCCGAAATTACAGGCACTGCCAAAACTGATTATGACCTTATCAGCAAGCAATTGAAGGGATTTTTAAATACTCTGAACAGCATTGTTCAAAGTGAGATTGCTCCTATTCAAAATGAATTACAGAATAATAATGCACCATGGACTCCGGGAAGAGTTCCTAATTGGGATTAATATTTGTTTAACATAAAAATGGAAAAAAAAATGGAAGTAAAAGAAACAGTACTAGACGCCATGAAAAAAGCAGGCGCTCCCGTTTCAGCAGGCGATATTGAAAAAGCAACTGGTATTGACAGAAAAGAAATCGACAAAGCGATGAAAAAACTCAAAGCAGAAGATTTAATCGAATCTCCAATCCGCTGCAAATGGCAGCCAAAATAATTTAAGAAGCCCTCGAAAGAGGGCTTTTTTATTATCTACCAAATTAGTGAATTAATACTCATAATTCATTAATTTAGTGGAAAAAATAAATCGCAAATTGCGGTAAACTAAAATAAAAAATGGAGGAAATATGAAAGTAAGAACTTTCAAATGGAGGCACGCCCTCTGGCTCGCTATTTTCTTGTTTTCTTTGCTTTGCCAAGGGCAAAATGCATACTCACAATGGTGGAAAGATACTGTTTGGACAAAAGAAACTGACCAAGCAAACGGTTTCTATATGCTAAAATTTTCAAAGAATGATTCATTAATTGTAGGTCACGGTTACGAAATGGATTTATTTTTTGATGCAAAGACTGGTAATGAAATCACTAGAATTCCCGGTAATAATGAAATTTATTTCTTCAATAATGACTTGAATTTTTTGCGACTTAATGAAGATGAGAAAACAATTGAAATTTGGGATGCTACAACATACAAAATTATTGACTCTTTGGAAAGCAATAATATACAAATTGGGAAATTAGATATTGCTAAGGATGAGAAAACTGTTATTGCAGTAACTGAAGATGGTTTAGGAAAATGGGATTTGGGAACAAAAAGATTAAACAAATCAAGAGGCTTTAATATACCAGATAAAATTGAAAGCTATTTTTTAGTGAGGAAAAGATTTGATAATATAAAAATCACTAATGATTTGTCAAAAGCAATTGTTAGTTTTAATCTAGTTTACTCCAATAAACAAGAACCAAACGCAACTTCATTTTCGAAAATCTATGATATGATTTACGATTTTACAACATTGGATACAATTGGTAGATTCCAAGAAAACACAGGGTTTACTTTTCGACTTTCAAACACAAATAAATATATCGCCTGTAGAACCTTCAATAATAACAATTATGGTCTTGAAATCTATGATTTCAACACGAAGCAATTACTTTGGCAAATACCTGTAAATCCATCAAGTTTGACCGGTTATGAATTCTCACCTGATGATAAGTATTTAGTTACAGCACCAACAATTATGATTTGGGATCTAGAGAAAAAAGAAAAAGTATATCAATATTCTAGCGGTTCTTCGAATAATATTGCAATAAGTCATGATGGGAAATTTATCGCAAATTCAATTGGAAATTATATTTCTAATTTCTTTGCAAGATGGGACGGAACTTCAGTTAAAAATGAAACTGAAAACCAAAAAACAATATTCCCAAACCCAACAAATAACACAATCACAGTTTCTTTCGAGTTGCATTTTTCGGTTCAGTTGAATTATTCTATTTATTCAGGAACTGGTCAGATAATAAAAACACTAATTGAAGAACATTCAAATCCAGGAACAATCACGAAAACATTTGATGTATCAGACTTACCAACAGGTAATTATTTCTTAAGAATAATAGGTGAAAACATCTCATTGAGTTATAAAGTAATTATTGTGAGGTAATTATGAAAAATCGAATTTCTTTTTTACTCATAATTTGTATATTGAGTTGTTCAATTTCATTATCACAAACAATAATAGACCCAAAACCACTTCTTTTCAAAAACGATAATTCATTCCAAACATTTCATCAGCTGTATCAATTGCTATATTCAATACTTCTTTTTCAGCTTCTAATCTTTCAATTCTCTTCTTCAATTCCTTAATTTCTTTATAAGGTGTATTTTTTGTATTCATTGGTATTTCTCCCCAATTCAAAGTACCATGTTTCCTCAGCCACATCAATACGGTTGATTTTCCTTGTATTCCGTATTTTTTCTGTGCTTGTATGTATGTAACGAATCCTTTTTCGACTTCGTTTACAACCTGTAATTTAAAAGCTAAACTGTAATCTTTTTGAGTCCTTCTCTCGTTTTGGACTTTTTGCTCCTGTCCCATCGTTTCTCCATTTTTTGTCTACTTTTTTCAGGACGGGGCAATGTTTAAAAATAAAATCCTTATATTATACAAAAAATTGTTAATTTATATTTTCTATAAAACTGAAACTCAAGAAATAAAGGAATTCGGTGGAATTAGATTTTTTTCATTTAGTAATTATACCATTATTAATCATACTTGCTAGAACTCTTGATGTTAGTATTGGTACATTAAAAATCATTTTAATATCAAAGGGATACAGAGCTGTATCAGCAATTTTAGGATTTTTCGAATCTTTTATTTGGATAGTAGTTGTAAGCCAAATTATGATTAATCTGAATAATTACTATTATTATGTTGCTTACGGATTGGGTTTTGCCATGGGAACTTATGTTGGGGTATCGCTCGACAGAGCGATTTCGCTTGGACAAGTAATCCTACGTGTTATCACCAGATTTCCCGGAGATGAACTTACTGAATATCTCATAAGCAACAACTATTCAGTAACAAAAGTTCAAGGTGAAGGTCGTTATGGGCCAGTAAATATCTTATTCCTGGTTCTGATGAGAAAACAAGTGAACGTAGTTGTGGACATTATAAAAGAGTTCAATCCAAAAGCTTTTTATACAATTGAAGATGTCCGTTCAGTTAGCCATTTATATACGGATAAACCAAAAACGAAATTATTTAGTAATTTGAATCTATTTAAATATATACAAAGAAAATAGGAGACATAATGGATATTAATTCACGTTCTCAAAGTGATTTACCGGAAAATGCCTATCGGGAATTAAATCCCGGAGAAGAGTATATTCCAATAATTCCGGCAAGTCAGGTTTTACCCGAGGTTACTCTCTACTCAGTCGTATGGGGTTTGATAATGGCTGTGATATTCTCTGCGGCTGCTGCTTATTCTGGACTGAAAATTGGTCAGGTAATTGAAGCCGCAATCCCGATTTCAATAATTGCAGTAGGTCTTTCTACTGCATTAAAGAAAAAATATTCACTTAGCCAAAATGTAATCATTCAATCTATAGGTGCAAGTTCCGGTGTGATTGTTGCCGGGGCAATTTTTACAATTCCCGGACTTTACATTTTGAATTTACCTGTAAATTTCTTCCAAATATTCCTTTCATCACTCTTTGGAGGTTTTTTGGGAATATTATTCCTAATCCCTTTCAGAAAGTATTTCGTGAAGGATATGCATGGCAAATTCCCATTCCCTGAAGCAACTGCTACCACAGAAATACTTGTAACCGGAGAAAAAGGTGGTTCGCATGCAGGATTGCTAGTTGTGAGTGGTTTGATTGGCGGAGTTTACGATTTCCTATTCTCATCGTTCAAAATGTGGGAAGAAGTCGTTACAACTCGAATCTTTACACTTGGACAAACAATTGCAGATAAAGCAAAAATGCTGTTCCAATTTAATGTAAGTGCAATGATTGTTGGATTTGGCTACTTGGTTGGTCTCAGATTCTCACTCATAATAACTCTTGGGTCATTATTGTCTTGGTGGGTATTTATTCCAATGATAAACGAAATTGGAAGAATTGCTGCAGGACCTGAAGGTGTAAACTTTTTTGCTAACTTTTCTCCTGAAGAAATTTTCACTTTATATGTCAGACCAATTGGTATAGGTGCAATCGCAATGGCCGGTATAATTGGTGTTATCAAAGCATCACCAATAATCGGTAAAGCCTTTGGTTTGGCAATAAAAGGTCTCACCGGTAAACATACTGAAGATGATGATGTAGAAAGAACTCAGAAAGATATCAAACTCACTTTTGTTATCTTCCTTGCTTTGTTTACATTAATTTTAGTATTCATTTATTTGCTCGCCGGATTTGAACTTACAATGGGGCAAGCATTGATTGCATTGTTTACTGTGTTTATTATTTCATTCCTATTCACTACTGTGGCAGCAAATGCAATTGCGATTGTGGGAACAAATCCTGTATCTGGAATGACTTTGATGACATTGATTTTATCATCAATCGTACTTACTACAGCAGGTTTGACAGGAGACAAGGGAATTACTGCCGCACTAATAATCGGTGGAATGGTTTGTACCGCACTGTCGATGGCTGGCGGATTCATTACTGACTTAAAAGTTGGATATTGGATTGGAACAAGCCCTTACAAGCAACAAACATGGAAATTCCTCGGTACACTCGTTTCTGCGGCAACTGTAGGAATTGTAATCTTTATTTTGAATCAGGCGTATGGATTTACTGTTACTCCGCTTACTCCTGAACCATTAGTAGCACCACAGGCAAATGCAATGGCTGCGGTAATTAAGCCGCTGATGAGCATTGGAGCGAATGTGCCTTGGTATTTGTATCTGGTTGGCTCAATTATGTCTCTAATCGTGAACTTCCTTGGAATTTCTCCATTGGCATTTGCACTTGGAATGTATCTGCCATTGCATTTAAATTCACCGCTTCTGGTAGGTGGTTTGATTTCTCACTTTATGCAAAAGAGCAATAAAGGCGAAGCAGTAGGGAAGGCACGTCATCAGAGAGCAACATTGATTGCATCAGGATTTATTGCAGGAGCGGCACTTCTTGGTGTTGTTGGAGCAATGATTAAGTTCTTCAAGATAGAGCTTTCCTCAAATCTTTGGACAAATAATCCTATTGGTGGAGAAATTGTTGGACTTTTAGCTTTCGTAGTTCTGATGATTTACTTTATCTGGGATTCCCGTAGAGCAAAGGTGGAATAGTAGCATTTATTGTCATTCCTGCGGATGCAGGAATCTATGTATTGAAGAGACGTGGCGGAGGCTTCGTCTCTTTTTTTTTTGCATAAATTAAAATTCACTCTGACGAGTAAGCCGGAAACTATAACATATTTTAAGGTAAGAGCAAGAAATCTGAAGGGTTTCGGACCATTTTCTGAAGTGCTGGAATATAATTTTTTAAAATATTAATTTTTTTTCGTATTTTTGTTTAATAAATTACAACCATTTATAATGAATTCAACAATGAGAAAAATTCTTACTTTAATATTTTCCTTCTTAATGATTTATTTTTGTTTGAGTTGTTCAACTTTCTTCCACAAAGATTGGCCAACAGTTAAATATCCCAATTCTTATATAGAAATAAGTTTTATGGAATGTGGTATTGGAAAGGAGAATATGTTAGGGGCAATAGTTGATAGTACAGAATTGAATACTCAAAATGAACTTAATATTCCCGTTTATTGGTTTTCAACTGGTCATGATAATTATATGAAATTTATTGATGAAGTAAAAAGGATTAAATGTCAAATTGAAAATGGTTCAAAGGATGGTACATACATTAATATTGATATTATCGAAAATGGGATTTATACAAATATCTTTTGGTTAGGAAGTGATTCTCAGATAATAGAATATAGGATAATGAGTGATAAACTTTTTGGAAAGAAGAATTTTTATCCATTCAGAAAGAACAATATTAATCTAAAAAATTATCAAGACATTAAATATATCAAATAATTCTAACCAATTTTACAATATAATAAAAATAAATAAAAAAGGAATTCATTCATTATGAAAACGAAATGTACTATTTCATTCTTAATAATGACAGTTATGTTAACTAGCTGCTCGATTTTTATTCGTAATGGAGGAATTCCATATAAACCTAAAAAAACTGAATCGATTAAATCTACCTTTACATACCCTCAGTCTCTTATAAGGGTTAGTTTTGTTGATCGTGGAATTTGGAAAGAAAATATGGCAAGAATTCTTATTGATAGTATTGATAGTAATGTATTCATTAAACAAAATAATATTTCCGTTCCAGTATATTGGATTGAAATTAATCACCAAAAACATCTTGAGTATATTGATGAAGTTAAGAAAATTGATTGCCAAATTGAGAACGGTTCAAAGGAAGGAACATTCATTAATATTGAAATAATCGAGAATGGAATTATCTTTAATAACTTTTGGTTAGGAAGTGATTTCCAGATTAAAGAATATATGATTATGAGTGATAAACTTTTTGGAAGGCAGAATTTTTTCCCATATAGGGAAAAGTATATAAAAACTGGAAAATAAGAAAGATTTGTAAAAAAATATTATAATTATGACTTTCTGAAACATATGAATCAAAGGAATAGTAGTGGGTTTTAAATAGAGTTGGATATTCAATTCCCTGGATTCCTGCATTCGCAGGAATAACAGCCAAATTCATTGATTCCGGATTTGATTTTCGACAGTATTTCTTCAAAGATTTCTTCTCGTGATTTATGTGCATCAATGATGATAATTCTTTCCGGCTCTTGCTTGGCGAGTTCTTCGAAACCATTAATAACCTTCCCGAAAAATTCCATACCGGCAAGTTCCATGCGGTCAAATTCTCGGTAATTACGTCTATTTATCGACTCTTCCAAAGGTAAGCGGAAATAAAAAGTGAAATCAGGTATGACATTTTGAGTAGCAAATTGATTACATTTTTGTATTGTATTTATGTCCAATCCACGACCGTATCCCTGATAAGCAGTTGTAGAATCATAAAATCTATCGGAAATGACGACTATACCTTTGTCTAGAGCAGGTTGTATTACCTTTTCGCATAAATCTGCACGTGCTGCTTCGAATAGCATCAACTCAGCAATTGAAGATATTTCCGACTTAGTGCTAAGCAAAATTTCTCTAACTTTTTCAGAAAAATCAGTGCCACCCGGTTCTCTTATTGAAAGATAAGGGATTTTGTTTCCATTCAAAAATTCCTCAAGGAATCCAATTTGTGTTGATTTTCCTGTTCCGTCAATTCCTTCAAATGTAATAAACATTATTCACCTTCAATTACAATTACAAATTCACCTTTTAAAGTTCTTTCTTCAAATACTTTGGTTACTTCCTCTAAAGTTCCACGAATTGTTTCTTCATAAACTTTTGTGATTTCCCTGCAAAGAGCAATTCTTTTTGTATTTGGAAATATTTCTCCTAATTCTTTAACTAATTTTTGGATTCTGAAAGGGGATTCATAAAGGACTATTGTTTCTTTATGGTTTTTTAAATTATTCAAAAAAGTTTTTCTGTTTTTCTTTTGCGGTGGAAAACCCAAAAACACGAAATTATGGGTTGCAAATCCACTTAAAGCAAGAGCAGGTAAAACAGCATTCGCACCTGGAAGTGCTTCCATATGCAATCCTTCATTAATAATAGCTTGTACTATTCGAAATCCTGGATCCGAAAGCAATGGAGTCCCTGCTTCGCTAACTAAACCAACTTTATTTCCATCTTTTATTAAACTCACAATATATGGAGTCTTTTCGGCTTCATTGAAATTATGATAACTAATTAATTTCGGAGCACTAATCTCGTACAAATCAAGTAGTTTTTTCGTTGTACGGGTATCCTCGCAGGCAAGAACATCAACAGATTGGAGTAAGAAGAGAGAACGCAAAGTAATATCCTGTAAATTCCCAATTGGTGTGGGAATCAGATATAGTCCGGGTTTCAAATCAAATTCTTTTATTACAAGGTTCAAATTAATCTTTTCTCCTTAATCCCCTGAAGAAGCTTTTTATTAATTCTGAGGATTTATTTTCCAAAATTCCACTTTCGATTTGTACAAAATGATTTAACCTTTCATCCTGAGGAATATTGTACAAACTTCCCATCGCACCTGTTTTAGGGTCATTTGCAGCATATATTACTTTTTTCAGTCTTGCCAAAACAATGGCACCTGCACACATTGAGCAAGGTTCTAGGGTAACATACATAGTGCAATCAAGTAAGTGTTTATACCCCACTTTTCTTATGGCATTTTTAATCGCTATCATTTCTGCATGAGCTAACGAATCATTTTTCTTTTCAACTTGATTATATCCTTTACCTACTACTTTCCCATCAAATACAATTACCACACCAACAGGAATATCGCCATTTGCCATAGCTTTTTCTGCTTCCTTGAGCGCAAGATTTATATAATATTCATCAGATTCAATTGTCATTCTTGTTCAAAATAAAAACTTAAAATTAAGCATTTTTCTTGAATTTTTGTCCTTTCCAGGTAATTGTTCTGTCAAACAACAAAAAAGGAACCAGCAATTCAAAAAAGAAAAAGAATGGAAGCGCAATAGGGGAGTAATAAAGATTCTTTTTTTGCTTCAAGGTTATTACCGCCTGAAAATAAGTGAAGAAATCTGCTACAGCTCTGAGTAATAAATAACCAAAACCAATCAGATAATAACCTGTAAAAATTGCAAGAAAGAAACCTAGCCAAATTGATAAAGTAGTAAATACAAAAGTTAATGCTATCCAACCTAACTTCAGTCCGCCAATGGCCCATCTGTGGTGTTGACTTACATATTCACGAAAAGTTTCTACCGGTAAAGTAGTAACTGATGCATTGTGATTTGTGAGATAATGTATCCGATACTTTTTTCGATGAATTGCCTGTAGCAATGCCAAATCTTCAGTTACTGAAAAGTCAATATTTGCATAACCGCCAATTTGTTCAAAAGCAAACCTTCTGACTGAAAGATTATTTCCATAGCAGCCCATTGGTTTTTTTAATGCAATTGCACCGGATGCAAAAGTGTGCAAATAAAGCCACTCTAGAGCTTGAATTCTGGAAAAAATCTTTGTAGGTTTAATTATGGTATATGCAGGGACCAAACCTACCTGTGGGTCAGAGAAATATCTGGAAACAGTTGCAATCCAATTTACATGAACTGTACAGTCAGCATCAGTGAACATGAAAATATCACCTTTGGCAATATCAATTGCTGCCTGAAGAGCACCAGGTTTTCCTCGGAGATTTTTGTCCTTTGTTTCATCAGTCAAATGTACAATTTTTAGATTTGGTATTTCTAAAGCAAGATTATCTAAAATCTGACCGGTTCTATCGTCAGAACGATCATTAACTGCTATAATCTCAAATTGATTCTTAGGAAAATTACAAGCAGCAACAGATTTAATTGCTGTTGCAATATTATTTTCCTCATTTCTTGCAGGAATAATTACTGATACAAAACCTGAAAAATCAGGTAATCGTTTGAATAATTTCCGATTTATTTGTCTTTCTTTATTAGCGGCAAAGACCATAATAATAAAACGCAAAACGTAAATAAGTGCAATTAAAATAAAGATAATTGTCATTATAAGTCTATTGATTTTAATGAGTTTTCTAAAGCAGCACAAAATTGGTCTATGTCAGCCTTAGAAATGATATAAGGTGGAATTATCCTAAGAACATTACCATTTGTTGAATTGGATATTACCTTTTGTTTGAGCATTTCATCCACTACTTGTTTGGCTTCAAAATTAAAGACAACACCTAGCATGAGGCCAATACCCCTAACTTGCAAAATATGTTGAGGAAATTTTGATTTAATTTTCTCTAATTTTTCGAATAAATAATTACCCATTTCATTAACATTGTCAAGCAAACCTGTATTCAATTCATCTAATACTACTTCGCCACAGGTACAAGAGAGTGCATTTCCGCCAAAAGTTGTTCCATGTTGTGATTTGCCGAAAACTTCTGCTAATTGTTCCTGAATCAATATTGCACCAAGAGGCAAACCACCTCCAAGGCCTTTGGATAATGTTACAATGTCAGGAGTGATATCATAATGATCAAAGGAAAAGAATTTGCCTGTCCTGCCCATACCTGCCTGGATTTCATCAGCAACAATTAGGAAATTATTCTGTTTTTGCAATTCTTTGAGTGTTTTCACAAAGTCATGATTTGCAGGAGTCACACCACCTTCACCCTGGATGAATTCTAAAAATACTGCACAAACACTCAAATCAATATTTTTAAGCAAATCTTCAACAGAATTATATGGTAAAATCTTAATATTAGATAAGAAAGGACCCATACCTTCTTTATAAATCTCTTTATTCATCAATGACAATCCACCATAAGTCCTCCCGTGAAAAGCACCTGTGAATGAGATAATTGTATTCTTATTCCTTGTTGAACCCCATTTTCGGGCGAGTTTAATAGCACCTTCAATTGATTCTGCTCCGGAATTTGAAAGGAAAGCACGTGGGAATTTAGAAATTGAAGTTAATTTTTTCACAAAATTAATTTGAGCATCCTGAAAAAAATAATTTGACAAATGCAAGTATCGAGACGCTTGATGAGTAATTGCTTCAATTATTTTTGGGTGAGAATGCCCCAGAACATCCACAGCAATTCCACCTAAAAAATCGAGGTAATCATTTCCATCTTTATCCCAAATCCTAACTCCTTCAGCTTTTTCGACAACTATTGGTAATCTGGAATAAACTTGAATAAAATGCTCTTTTTCAATTTCAATATATTTTTTTGAATTGTTCATATTTTTTAAACCAATGAATGTACAACTGTTTTCACTACTCCCCAAACTTCAAAATTCATTTCTTGAGTGATTTCAATTGGTTCGTAATTTTGATTTTCAGGGTATAAATATAATTTATTTTTAGTATATCTCAATCTTTTTACTGTTAACTCACCATTGATAACCGCAATTACAATATTGCTGTCCTTTGGGTGAATTGATCTATCCACAATCAGCAAATCGCCGGAATAAATCCCAGAATCAATCATTGAATCTCCCGTTACACGTACAAGGAATGTAGCTGCAGGATTGGAAATCAAAAAATCATTCAAATCCAGTTTTCCTTCGAGATAATCATCAGCAGGGGATGGAAATCCTGCAGATACCGATTCTAGGAAAAGAGGTAAATCAACAAATGTGACTCTTTCCGGAATATATACTTGTAATACTTTGACTGAATCTATTTCTAACTTTTTCATATTTCAAAAGATATTATTTCAAAATTAAGAATTAATAATCTTTATGGGAAATAATTATGAGAATATTATTAATTTGCAAAAAAAATAAATACACTTATCTCCAATTATGAAGATTATTATACAAAGGACGAATTCGTCGAAGTTATTTATAGATAATAAGCTATTTTGTGAAACGAAAAAGGGATTTTTGGCATTAGTAGGATTTACAGCTTCTGACGATGAGTCTCTCTTTCCATGGTTTGCCAACAGAATAATGAATCTACGCATATTTCCTGATGAAGAAGGAAAGATGAATCTTTCTCTCTTGGATGTTGGTGGAGAAGCAATGTTTGTTTCAAATTTTACTCTTTACGGTGATTCGAAAAAAGGCTTTCGACCTAGCTATTCAGGTGCTATGCAGCCTGCTGATGCAGAATTATTGTATTATAAATTTGTTGATTATATAAATTTTAACTACAAAGATACTAAAGTTGCATCAGGTGTTTTTGGTGCGATGATGGACATAGAATTTGTAAATTCAGGACCAGTGACTTTGATTATTGAAAAAAATAATGAATTAAAAATAAATGAAAAAGAATTGTAAGTTAAATTTAATTTTATTCTTCTTAGTTGGATTTCTCTTTACTTCATGTCTTATACCGGATACTCGATTTTCCGGTCAGAAGGAAGTTAGAAATAATTATGGATTGAAGATAATTGAAACTGCTGAGGAATATAATCATTCTGTTGACCTGGATTCAAATTGTAGAATGATTAATCTTGATGGTTATATCCAAGATCTAAAATTTGATATTAAGTATGCGACAAAGAGTAATTTTACAAAACAGGCAGTATATGATGAAGCTAAAGCTTTTGTAAGGTTACCGGTAGCAAAAGCTTTGAAGCTGGTTCAATCAGAACTTTCCGGCAACAATTTGGGATTAATTATATTTGATGCTTACAGGCCATATTCCATTACTTTAAAGTTTTGGGAAATGTATCGAGATACAAATTTTGTAGCAGCTCCATGGACAGGCTCCAGACATAACAGAGGTTGCGCTGTGGATGTTTCGCTTTATAATTTGAAAACCGGGATTGAATTAAATATGCCTACGATTTTTGATGATTTTTCCGAAAAAGCTTCCTGGGACTATCCGAACTTATCTGATGAAAAATTAGCCAATAGAACTATGTTGATAAATATAATGGGAAAATATGGCTTTACTGTTTACCCGACTGAGTGGTGGCATTTTGATTTTGCAGGTTATGAAAAGTATGGTTTAATGGATATACCATTTTCCTATTTGGAAGAAAATTAGTCAATTCTCATCATTTTTGCCATAAAAAATCCATCAGAAATTGTATTGCGAAAGTCAATGTTTACTTGATTTTGATGGATTCTTAAAAAATTAGTATTAATTGAAATATCTATATCCTCTAGTATATTTACGGGAATAAAATTTGGATTATTTTCGAGAAATTGTTCAACGATAAACTCATTTTCATCAGGAATTAAAGAGCAAGTAGAATAAACCAGAAATCCATTGATTCGAACAAATTTTGAATAATTTTCAAGTATTTTAATTTGGTTCAAATTGATTTTTTTAAGTATTTTCTCATTAATTCTAAATTTCTTCAATGGATCACGCCGAATTGTGCCTGAACCTGTACAAGGTGCATCAATCAAAACTCGATGAAATAAATGTTCTTTTGTCAATTTCAGGATTTCTTTAAAATTATTTTTTTTTGAATTGCTTATATATGTAATTACCGAAGTCAGACCTGCCCTTTGTGCTCTTTTAGGAATTTCTTTAAGACGTTTGAATTCAATATCGTTTGCAATAATTAAACCTTGATTCTTCTGAAGATCTCCAATGTGAATAGTTTTACCTCCTGCACCTGCACATGCATCGAGAATTTCTTCATTTGCCTTTGGTGAAAGAATCAGAGAAATTAACTGACTACCTTCTTCCTGAACTTCAATTTCGCCATTTTTATAAGCAGGGATTTCTGATAACTGAATTCGATTGGACGAATAGAAACAATTTGGAATAACAATTGATTTTTGTAAAGGTATATTTTGCTCGTTAAAGTTTTTTTCAATATGTTCAGTAGTTGTTTTCAGAGTATTTACCCGCAAAACTAATGGAGCCTGTTCTATTGAATTTTCAAGAAAATTCATTAGTTCAGATCTATTTCTGAAAGAGTTAATTATTTTCTCAAGGAAAAAAGCAGGGAAACTGTATCTGTTTTGAATCAACTGATAGTCTACTGATCCAAAATTATAAAAGTCAATCTCTTTAACTTTTTTATTTAATTCTTCAAATGTTGTGCTAATTGTTTGCTTGAATTTTGCAAGATTTTCTCCTAAAATACTTTGCAGAATACTTTCAGATGTTTCCGTTTTTTCAATATTTATGATTAATTCATCTGGTGAATAGCTTTTTGTAAAATTTGGGAAATTTGATGTTAAGGTTATTGCAATGAGTATTTTGATTTGTTCATCAGATTTATCTACTTGAATTTCGTTCTGAATATTTTTTCCGATAAATTCAAATAGAAGATAATTTCGAAGAACTAAGTAAATTGTGTTTACTGAAAATTTGCGTTCTTTACTGCCATATTGTTTTTTGCTACGGAAATAAGTAGATAAAATTCTGTCAACAGGTTGCGACGAATTGAAGATTATCCTTATCAGTTCAGCTGAATGTTCTATTAATGTTGCAACTCTCATTGTTGTTCAGTTAAATAAGAATATAATTTTGTTAAATTCCACTCTTTTGTATAGTGAAATGGGATAATGCCCACTTCAGAGGCAGTATTTACATTGTCAAGTGAGTCATCGATAAACATAGTTTCAGAGGGGATATAACCTGATTTATTAATAATATATTCGAAAGATGCTTTGTCTGGTTTTCTTAAACCCATTTGAAAAGAATAAAAGCAATTATCAAATGTACTTAATAATTCTTTGCACCTTGGGGCAAATTCAATATAATGCAATTCATTGGTATTTGTAAACAAGGATACAGTGAAAATTTCTTTCAACTTTCTGATGATATCAAGTGATTCAGAAATATAACTGACTAACATTGCATTCCAAGCATCCTTAATTTGAATGTCAGTAGCATTCAACTTATACTTGTACCTGATATCAGAATAAAATTCTTCAATGGATTTCCTTCCTGTTTCAAAATCACTTGCGATTGCTTTGAAATGATTGGCAGTGACACTATCAAAGAGTTCAGGTTTATCGGAAAATTCTCTGAATTTAGTAAGTGAAAGGGCGTAATCTACTTCCAAAACTACGCCCCCACAATCAAATATTAAGTTTTTTATCATCAAATATTTTTTATTTCTTTATAAATTTCTTCGTAAGTATAGTTGTTCCATTATTTATTTCAACAATGTAATTTCCTGTACTAAGATTTGTAGTATTCAAAGTAACAATAGAATTAGGTGATACATTGAAAACTTGAGCAATTTTCATATTACCTAAATTATCATATACTTTAATTCCCACATTCCCTGCAATTTCATTCAAAGTAAGATTCAAAGTATTCTCTGACGGATTTGGATAAAGATATACCATCTCATTTAAATTCGGCTCATGAACTAATGTATAACTTCCTACAAAGAATGAATATTTGATTCCATGACCGAAATCAGGATTAAATGTTTTTAGGGTTTTACCAGAACCGTCATGAATATTTAAATATCCTGATCCTTGCTCCGGATAAGCCCAATAAGACAAGCCGTAATTATACAAATCATAAACTTCAAGAGTATAACACCCTTGCGGTAAGTCTAAAGGAATTTCATAATTTGTATTGCTACCTAATGAGGGTTTATGGTCAATTACATTTCCTTGGACATCACTTAATTTATATGAGAAATTGCTCCCACGCAAATTAGTTTTCAATACTACTTTAGCAGAGTATTCATATAAATCAGGCATATTGAAATCAGAAATAAATGTATTATTAGCATCATTATCATCAGTATTTCCATTTGGATTAGATATTTTAACACTGAATTTGTTAGTGCCATCACCAATCCAAAATTCACTTGCAGGAATTGGAAGAGCAATTTTTTCAGTTTTCATAGGTGGAATAGTTCCTTCCCATTTATAATTAGCTGAATATCCGCCAATTATTTCATATTCGAAATCAAGAGCAGTTAAGTCATTAGCTGAATTGTTTCTGATAATTATAGTAGGGTCAGAGCAAATTGGATTTGTACGTGAATAATAATCTTTGCTAGAAGGCATAATCACATCGTAAATTTCTGCATCATTTTCGTAAGAATAATCTCCATATTCGAAAAGTTGCATTGAAACAACGTAGTTACCATTACCCATACCCAGATTATCTTGAGGTACTTTTGTAATATCATAATCAATATTCAATTGATTATTTGAAATAAATTGACCAACCTCAAAATCATTATCTTTCACAACATCTCCCGGACACCATCCTTCACGTGAACCAGGCCAGGTTCCACCCTGTGGATAAACAGGATTTTCCGCACAATCATTTGTTTGCCAAATATGCCATGATGCAATTTCAGAGGAATTCGAAATTAATCTGTGAGTATTGTCCTTCCATTCACAACAATGTGGATAATTACCATCATCACTATTGTGACCATGTCCACTCAAACGAGTTTTCAATTTTAATGATTTGGTATCGGGTAATAAATCAATATTTGTTTCTGAAAGTTTTGTATCATCTGAAAGTGCAGCATATCTAATGCTATTCTGATTAGTACCCCATAGTTTATTAATTCGTTTCACATTCCTAGGCGGTGTACCTTTTATGAAAAGGAACTTCACATCAATTAATTCTTGCAAATTTCCTGCACCAAAGTCAACAGTATCATGTAATAACGGTGCATAATCTGTAACATCGTACATCCATGTGAATCCTTCAGGTCCAAGATCCAAGTTTATACCGTAAGGAGTAATAAACCTGCCGATTTCAGTTTGGTCAATTATTTCAAAAGGTTCTGAATAATATTCCAAATCTCCATTTACGTAGTATCCGTCTGATTCATTTAAAGTTGAGTCAATTACATTACCGTCAGCATCATAATCATATACCCATCCGATTGGATAATAATAATGAACTGTATCAATCATTAATCTATTATTTTCAACTTTGTACTTTATTATTGAGTTTTGTTCAATTTCTCTAGTTTCGACTTCTTCTAATGTATCAACTTTAATTGAATATGTCCCGTTGGAAAGAGACAGAGAGGGGATATAATCACTTTGGTTAATGTTTAAATATATTTCATCAGTAGTAGTTGACATAATTTGCGGTACGCCAATCATCCTGCCATTATTTTGATTTGGTGATTTATCATCAATCCAATGGCTTTGATGTTCATTAAAATCATAATAAGCAACTATTTTGGAATAATTTGGGTGATCTATCAACAAGGCAAAATCTTTAAAAGAACTAATTGTTTCTTGAGATAAAGCATCTTTCCAAATTCGAATTTCGTCAATTGCTCCATTGAATGGAGCATTTTTATACATTCCGGATGAAATAGTAAAGGAAGCATTATTGTCGGGAGTATATTCAGGAATTTCTCCGCTATAAGTCAGCAATATTTCCTTCCCATTTAAGTAAAATTTCAATCGATTTTGATTTGTTGATTGAGTACCGTCAAAAACAACAGCAAAGTGATTCCATTCATTTAGTTTCAGAACATCGGTACCATTTGCGCTTGATGATCCATTTGTATTTACGATAATGGAAATTTTACCTACTTCATTCCCCGTCCTGAATATAAATTGATTATTCTTATTAAAGATACATTCATTTGCAATCCATTTATTAATGTTCATCCAACCTTCGACAGTTAATTTCCGAGTATGGTTCATTTCAGTTATATTCCCACAATCAATATAATCATTAGGTGAATTAAACTTCATGTAATATTCATTTAGGTATGCAAAATATAAGATTGAACTTGAACTCAAATCAAACAGAATATCATTCTGAGAACTTTGTTCGAAGCTAATATCAAAATTAATATTTTTAAATTTCGAATTCCAATTAAATGGTTCAATGAAAGCAATTTCCTGATCATATCCAGCTTTAATTGTATAATCTCCTTTGAAAACTGTTTGAAAATCCGAATTTTCAAAATGATTATCTGTCACATTTGAAGAGGCTCGCATTTTAATTGTTAAATTTTTCAATGTTTTGCCTTCAGAAGTGGAAAAGAATGTAAGTTTATCATAATTTACTGCATCAATACCTAAATCTCTCAATTGTTTCGAAGTTAAAGTGAATTGCAAATGTGCTGCAGTGCCTGGAATTGAGCCATTAACTAATTCACGAGGTGAAACATCAAATGTTTTTTCATTCACTACATTTTCAACGGTAGTTTTAAATTTTTGTTTTTTGATTTTATATGTTCGAGGATTATTTGAATAGAAAAGCGTATCAGGAGTTTCGAATCCGAACGAATACAGTTTGCTTGTTAACTTTGTTGAATCAAATTTACCTGTATGGCTATAAACAGTATTGTACGTTAAATAATCCCATTCTCCACAATTGTAACTATCATGTGGTGTTTTAGGGTCACATTTAAGTGTATAAAGCATCAAAATCTTGCTGAAGGATTCAGTTGCTGGAGGCATAACGTAAGTATCCCTGCGTTTGAAAATATCATCAAAAGTAAGGGTTTGTACTGTTAGTGTATCTCCTGCGATTGCAAATTGAGAGAAAAGAGGAGTTACAAAACAAAGCAAGCAAAAGAGTAAAAATTGCTTTTTCATAAAAAAATACTTTTTAATTTATATAAAAAAGCAAATTAATAAATATTGAATAAAGAATGGTCAGCAATATTATATTAATTTATATGAAATTATAATTTTGTGGTTCTCTTGATATATTTTCCGGTTAAAGTTTTATTCAATTCTTGTTTTAAATATTCAAAAGCTTCTTCGGGGGTATCACAGAATTTGAAGTACTTTAAATCATCTTTAGAAATCATTCCTTTTTCAATGAGATAATTGAAATTAATTACATTCTTCCAGAATTCACTGCCATAAAGAATTATTGGTAGAGGTTTTACAACTTTTTTGGTTTGTCTTAAAGTAAGAATATCCATTAGTTCATCAAGTGTACCGAATCCACCGGGCATTGCTATGATTGCTTTAGCAAGATATACAAACCAGAATTTTCGCATAAAGAAGTAATGAAATTCAAAGTTTAAATCTTTTGTAATGAATTGATTAGGATTTTGTTCGAAGGGCAGACTAATGTTGAAGCCAATAGAATGAGTGTTTGCAGTATAAGCACCTTTGTTAGCAGCTTCCATCATTCCTGGACCGCCACCAGAGGCGATTTTGATTCCTTGTCCTGTTGGATGATCTTTGAGCCAATTTGCAAGCATGTTTGACAATCTCACCCCGTCTTCATAATATTTTGTTAAATCATAATTATTTCTCATCTGGGTAATTTCTTTATTAATCTTTGACCTCTTTTTACCCTGAGCATCTTTTAACTGCAAATACAATTCATTCATTTTAGCATCATATTTTTCCAGAGGCAATGTTCTAGCAGAGCCATAAAATACAATTGTACCTTTTACACCTTTTTTTCTTAAATCGCTTTCAGGATGCATGTATTCCGCTATCATCCTAATTACTCTGCCATCTTTACCATGCAAAAAAGAAGCATTATCATATGCTTTCTTATTTGATTTTATTTCATTTTTTCCATTCATATTCAATTACAATCAATTAAAATAATAAAGACGATTATTTTATACAATTATCTGTTTTAAAAGGAAAAACTCTTAATTTTGGAACAAAAATTATTTGGGATTTTATCTCTTTGTTAAAAATCAAGACTTTTTTGAAAACTTTATCATATAAAATATACATTTTATTATTTCTTCCTTTTATTGCTTTTTCACAAAATGAATTAGAAATTGGTAGGGAATTCGGATTATTCACCTCAAAAAACCTTACAAATTATATTAAACCACTTTTGACTACAGTAAATCAAAGCTTGAATTCAAGTTTGATTACAAATTCCGATATTAGTAATGAATGGTCAATTGGTTTGGATATTTCTATAAGCGGAATGGCCATATTACAAAACCAAAAATCTTTTGCGGCAGAATTACCTAAATTATTTGGCGACACAAGCATAGTATTAACAGCTCAAAGTGCTAATGGGAAAATGTATAAAAATTCTTCAGGTAATATATTTGAACCAACTATATATGGTGGAAAATCTACTCCGGTTTTTGCTTCTCCGCAAAATGCATTTCCCCCGGATTCATTCTATAAATCGGTTGCTTTTGCTGAAGGTGTGGATATAAGTTATATGAGTGGTCTGCCTGTATTACAATTAGTACTGGGTTTTCCTACCAGGACAGAATTACGAACTAGATTTATTTCAATTCCATTATTGAATTTACCATTAATTTATTATACATTGGGAATTAATCAAAACATCAGCCATTATTATGATCCATTTGAATTGGATTCGAATTATTCATACAGTATCTTCGGTGCATATCACAGCATTGCTCGTGAGAAGGGGATAGATATAAAATCTATTGCTTTTGGTACTGCTTTTTCAGGCAAATTTTCAGAGAAAATCTATTATACATTCAGTATTCAATATGAGAATATGTGGGGTGGAATAACAGCTATTCGTAATACCGAAG
>Ga0154569_106_pt2 | contig 20195 bp, 17 predicted proteins | sample RifGroF2_FD_115998 | JGI IMG/M metagenome (GOLD analysis project Ga0154569, IMG submission 115998) | Ignavibacteria bacterium GWF2_33_9
TGCACCCGATGCACCTATTGTTGGACCTGTAGGACCAAACATTGGACTGATGAAAAGTTGAGTTAAACCTGCTCCTATTCCTGCAAGTAGATAATATATTGCAAATCTGGCACTCCCCCATTTATTTTCTAATTCCATTCCAAACATCCATAATGCAAACATATTAAAAAACAAATGCCACAACCCTCCATGAAGAAATTGATAAGTTACTAACTGCCAAATCCAAAAATGTGAAAAGGTCAAATGATTGAACTGAGCAGTATATATTGGTTGTAAAGCAAATAATTTAATAATTAAATCACCTACTGGGATTCCGCCTATTGTAATAATATTTAATATAAAATATTGAGCGATAAATATTGCAACATTGAGTACAAGTAAAGTTTTTATTACTGGAGGCAGCATACCACCGAGGAATCCACTTCCGTAAATTTTGTATTTTGACATTTGTTAAAATAGTTAATAATTGAAACAGTAGTTATAATAGACGATTTCAAGTAATATGAATTATAAAGAAATAAAGATTTTATTTGTTTATTGCTGAGTAGTCTCAGTATCAGTTTCAGTTGAATCGGTCTTGCTTGAAGGAAATGAGACTTTGAAGTATTTCATTAAAATATTCCTTGCTATTGGTGCGGCAACTGTAGCACCAAAACCTGCATTTTCAACAATAACCGCTATCACTAATTCAGGATTATCCATAGGAGCGTAGCAGACAAACCAAGAATGATCTTTTCCTCTTGGATTTTGTGCTGTACCGGTTTTACCACAAACTTTGACACCGGGGATATATGTATTTGTAGCTGTTCCTCCTGCTTCATTTACAACACTATACATCGCTTTTGATATGATATTAAAAATTGATTCATCAATAGGCAATTTCGTTTTAGTATAATTAACTTTTTCTACTTTCTTTTTTGCCATATCCTGAATATATTTAACAATATGGGGCTGAATTACTGTACCTTTATTTGCAATTGTGGAAATATATACTGCCATCTGTAAGGGTGATGCAAGAATTTCCCCCTGTCCGATGCCAAAATTTACTAATCTTCCGGGATAGCTTATTCTTTCCTTATAATTAGTGTCCAGCCAAGCTTTATCGGGTAATACACCCCATTTTTCATTAGGCAAGTCAATTCCTGTAAGAGCACCAAAATTAAACATCTTGCCATATTTACCAAAATTTGTCATTCCAACTTTCAGTGCAAGTTGTGCAAAGTAAGAATTACAACTACCTTTGATAGCATTAATTAAGCTTACATTGCCATGAGAGCCATGGCATTTAATATCTCTTCCACCAAAATAGAAACCGCCATTACAGTAAAATGTTGTATTAGGTGTAATGATACCTTCCTGAAGAGCAGCAATTGCCATAAGCATTTTCCAAGTGGAACCAGGAGGATATGTACCCTGAATAGCCCTGTTAATCATTGGATGACTTTCATTGTTAAATAAATAATCAGCATCCTCCTGTGTCAATTTTCCATTAAATAAATCCGGTGAAAAATCTGGTTTACTTACCATAAATACTATTTCACCATTTTGTGGATTCATTCCAACAATCGCACCTCTTTTATTACCTAAAAGGTCTTCTGCATACTTTTGTAAATTAAAATCAATAGAAAGATAAAAATTAGAACCTCCAATTGGTGCTTGGTCCTGCAAACCTTCGTTAAATTTCGTAGACCGTTCCCCTTTTCTATCAAATGCAACAATTTCATATCCCTCTATACCATGCATCATGTCTTCATAAAATTTTTCCAATCCGTATTGACCGATCAAATCACCTGCTTGATAGTATCGATGTTCTTTTAATTGAGCATCAGATACTTGTCGAATGTAACCCAAAATATGGGGCATTCTCACTCCTTTTTCATATAATCTCTTACTTTCAATGTTAATTGAAACACCTTTCAAATACTGCAAGTATTCTTCGATTAATGATAGTGTTCCAAAATCTAAATCTCGCTGTAGCAAAATTGGGGCATATTTTTCGAATTTATTTTTAACTGCAAAAACTTGATCAATTATTGTTGTATCTACTTTTATCAAATTGGATAATATTTTGAATGAAGTGGAATCAAAACTGGCAGGAGTTATATTTAAGTTATAGGATGCCTGATTATGTACAAGCAAAATACCATTAGCATCGAATATTTGCCCTCTTGGAGGTATCACCCTTAATTTTTTAATTGCTTGTGCTTCACTGTATGCTAGGTATTCACTCCCAGCCAGAATTTGCAATTGTACAATACGGAAGAAAAAAAGAAAAAAAATAATGAATATTAAAGACTTGAGGAATTTTGCTCTACCAACTTGGGCAAAAGCAGATTCTTCATCTTTTCTTCTCTGAATTATCTTTATTGCCATTTTTGCACCAATTTGTTCTCATTCTGTTCATCTCTGTAATAATCAGCGACCTCAACTAAAGCAAAACTAATTGCCAAAACAAATATTCCGTCTCTATTCATAAATTGAGCAGAAGTTACTGAAGAAATTATCAAGAGTATCAAACCAGTAAATCCACCTAAAACAACGAATTTATAAAATAAATCATGTATTCTTATATAGAGAAAAATTGACTTACCAAACAAGTAAAATATTGGGAAAAAGTATATTAGAGCGAGAGGTATGCCATATCTATATGTGAAAAATAAATAACCGTTATGGGTATATATCGAATGTAAGGAATATTGCAAAATTGAATTATAATATACAAATTGCTTGGAAAATCCATTTCCACCAAGAGGATTTTCTTTAATTTTATTTATTACTGCATCATATTCAACAAATCTGTTTGTTACAGAAATATCTTTTTTTCCTTCAGTAGTAGATTCCAAACGTATTTGAATAGCTTTGAAAACAATTTGCGCTTTATCTTGGAAAAACAAAATAATTACAATTCCAATTAACATTGTGGAAAGAAATGTAGATATCATCAAATTAATTTTTTGTTTTTTAGGTAATACGACTAAATATATAAGAATCCCTAGAAGTACAATAATCCAAAATGTTCTAGATGAAGTAGTAATTAATGACATAGCTGTAATCCCAACAACAAAAATCAACCACACCTTTGATAATAATTTTTGAGGGTAAAGTAATGCCAATATACCGGCTAATATTGAGAAAGTGAAAATTGTTTGATTTATCCTTTGTCCGGTCATAATTTGATACGCATACCTTACACCACGTGTAAATTCATGATAATAATCATAGAATTGGGCAATATCATTTACGATAACTGAAATCGAGAAAGTAATTGCTAACTTAATGATTGCATCCTTTGACTGCAAATTTTCTCTAATTGGGAAGTAATACAATAAAAAGGAAAATAAGATGTATTCACGAATTATGTTCAAAAATGATACCTCATTTATTAATGAGAGAATCATTGTTCCAATCGATAAAATAGGAAATAAAATAATAAAGAAATCTGCGATGTTTCGAATAATTTTTTCTTTTTTGACAAATACTTTCCAAAAGAACCAAATTGCTAGTGAACCAAAGAAATAAGCTCCAAATATGATATCTAAAGCAGAAATACCTTCATCACCTGTTCTGAAAAAAAGTGGAGAAGTAATGAAAATTGAATGTATCCAATAAGTCTGAAATTTACTGGGATTAATTTTCACTTTTTTTCAATTCCTTTATTTTTTTTCTTAATTCTTTAATGTAATTAAATGCAAAAACTAAGAGGATGCTAATTATAAAAGATCCAAAGGTTGAACCAGCCATAATAAATCCTCTTCTTGGTTTATCTTTACTATCAGGAACAATTGCAGAATCAACAACAATTAGATTCTGAATATTCCTAACTTCTTCGCTTCTAATTTTTTCAATAGTAGGTAAAAGGAAGGCTTTTACTTTTGAATAAGTTTCAAATTCTGTGTAAATCTTTAAATAATCCACTTGTACATCTGTTGCATTGGAAATTGAAAAATTCCCTGCAAAACCCGGTTGATTTTGAATGTTGCTCAATTTATCCTTAAATTGGTCTGCTAATTTTTTGTTTTGCATTGCAAATGGATCATCAGCTCCATAATTATTAGTAAAATAATCTGACAAAATATCATATTTCATTTGTTCAGATTTAATATCAGATATAGATTTCGCAATTTGTTCTGCTTGTTGCTCAGGAGCAAAGAGTAAAGTTTTTTTGGAAAATAACTTTAATTGATTACCAAGAGCAGCAATTGTACTATCTAGCACAACAATTCTTTTATTGAAATAGTTTCTGCTTAATAAATTGTCCTGTCTGAAAATTTCAAGAAAATGTGAATTTGCAATTTTCACATAATCATTTGCAATTTCAGCAGCTTTATTTTTATCTTGATCCCAAACTGTAATAGTATAATTTCCTTCTTTTTCAAGTGCAATTTCAACATTGCTTTCAAAAGCTTTCCTTAAGGTTTTACTTTCATTTTTCGGAATATCATATTCTTCAGATAAATTGTACTTATTGATAAGAGAATCAATGACTGTTCTACTTTGAAGAATTACAATATAAGAATAAGTAGAACCTTCATTTTTGCCTGACATATTGGTTAATCCAAATTCTTTTAAGGCACTTGAAATAGTAGAACCTCCTGAAGCAGAAGCATCTTGTCCGGAACTGGAAGGGACTAAATTAACAGTAGCTGAATACCAAATAGTTAAATTATAAGCTATTATAGCAGATGTTATAGCTCCAAGTATAGTAAATATGACAATAAATTTCCAGTATTTTATTAATGTTCCAAAAAAATAAGCTGAATCATTATATTTTTGATTTTCTTGCATAATCACTTAATAATTATTATAATAATAAAATTTTACAAAATTACTTATAATTTTTTATAGAGAAGTATGTGATTAAATAATATTTGTGCAGAAATTTTGTAATTTTACAAGTTTATATTTCTGTAAAACAGTAAATGTCTGAATTTAAATTAATATCAAATTATCAGCCTGCGGGTGATCAGCCCAATGCAATTAAGGAATTAACCGAAGGATTAGACCGTGGTGACCAATTTCAGGTTCTCCTTGGGGTTACAGGTTCCGGGAAGACCTTCACAATTTCGAACATCATTCAGAATGTGCAAAAACCAACATTGGTAATTTCACCAAATAAAACTCTCGCAGCTCAACTTTTTAGTGAATTCAAAAATTTCTTTCCAAATAATGCTGTAGAGTATTTTATTTCTTATTATGATTATTATCAGCCGGAAGCATACATACCCTCATCTGACACATACATTGAAAAGGATTTTGCAATCAATGACGAAATTGACAGATTGCGATTAAGAGCGACTAGTTCTTTGATTGAAGGCAGAAGGGATGTTATTGTTGTTGCTTCTGTTTCGAGTATTTATAGTATTGCAAATAAATCCGAATTTGAAAAATTCATTTTTCCGATTAGAGTTGGAAATGAATATGTAAGAAAAGATTTCTTGTTTAAATTACAAGATTTGCAATATTCAAGGAATGATACAAATTTCATTCGTGGGACATACAGAGTAAGAGGTGATGTAATAGACATAATTCCTGCATATGAAACTAAGACAGGAGTAAGGATTGAATTTTTCGGAGATCAAGTAGATAAAATTTCTTTAATCGATACTTTGACAGGAAATTCACAGGATGCTTACGAGGAATTTATACTATATCCTGCCAAACTCTTTGTTACCTCCCAAGAACAATTAGATAGAGGGATGAATTTAATCCGTGAAGAATTAGCTGAAAGATTAATTGAATTAAGAGCTGCTGATAAAATATCGGAAGCCCAGAGATTGGAACAAAGAACAATTTTTGACTTGGAAATGATGCGTGAAGTTGGTTATTGTTCCGGAGTTGAAAATTATTCAATGCATCTCTCCGGAAGACATTGGGGAGAAAGGCCGAATTGTATTTTTGATTATTTTCCTGAAGACTTTTTACTGGTAATTGACGAAAGTCACATTTCTATTCCTCAAATCAGAGGGATGTATAATGGCGATAGAGCCAGAAAACTGAATCTTGTAGATTTCGGATTTAGATTACCTTCTGCACTCGAAAATCGTCCATTAACTTTCAATGAATTTGAATCATTGGTAAATCAGGCAATTTTTGTAAGTGCTACGCCTGGTGATTATGAATTGGAAAAATCTGAAGGTGTATTTGTAGAACAGGTTATTCGACCTACAGGCCTGCTAGATCCTCAAATTGAAATTAGACCAATTTCAAATCAGGTTGATGATTTAATTGATGAAATTAGAATAAGAGTATCAAAAAAGCAAAGAACTTTAATAACAACTCTAACAAAAAGAATGGCAGAAGACCTTGCAGATTATTTGCAAAATCTGGATTATAAAGTTGCTTACATTCATTCAGAAGTTGATGCACTTGCAAGAGTTGAAATAATCCGAAATTTAAGATTGGGAGAATTCGATATTTTAGTAGGTGTTAATCTTTTAAGGGAAGGACTGGATTTGCCGGAGGTTGCTTTAGTCGCTGTATTGGATGCTGATAAGGAAGGTTTTTTACGTAGTGAACGTTCTTTGCTTCAAATTGCCGGAAGAACTGCGAGGAATGTCGAAGGATTAGTAATTCTTTACGCAGATAAAATTACAAAGTCAATCCAAAAAGTTATGGATGAAACTAATAGAAGAAGAACAATACAAGAGCAATACAATTTGGAGCATAATATTAATCCTCAAACTATTTTTAAATCAATTGAGGAAATTCTGAACTCAACTTCTGTGGCTGATATTTCCCAATCATATACAGCTAAGAAAAATAAAATTATTGATAATAAGAAAAGAAAACAAATTGAACCTCTCATTGACGTTTTAGATAAGCAGCAAATTGGCAAAATTATTGACCAACTTTATAATGAAATGAAGTCTGCTGCAAGGGATTTGGATTTCGACAAAGCTGCTCAATTGAGGGATGAGATAAATGAACTTAAAGAAAAAATATGATTTTTTCGTTATTACTAAAAATCAAATAAAATATGAAAAAAATACTTTTTATTTTTGGAACAAGACCAGAAGCAATTAAATTAGTACCCTTGATTAATGAATTTAATAAATACCCAAAACATTTTGATGTAAAAGTTTGTATAACATCACAGCATAAAGAAATGCTATGGCAGGTTTTAGACTTTTTCGGGACAAAACCAGATTACAATTTGGAATTAATGAAACCCAATCAAAATTTATTTGATATTACATCAAACGGTTTGAAGAAAATTGAAGAAGTAATGTATATTGAAAGTCCAGATTTAGTGATTGTCCAAGGTGATACAACTTCTACTTTCATTGGAGCTTTGGCTTCATTTTATCTCAAAATTCCGGTAGCGCATATAGAAGCAGGTTTACGTTCTTTTAATAAATACTCCCCTTTTCCTGAAGAAATAAACCGTAAAATGGTATCTTCTCTTACTGAATTTCATTTTCCACCAACAAAATTGTCTGCTGAATTCCTTTTTCAAGAAGGATTTAGAGAAAATGTATTTGTTGTCGGAAATACAGTTATCGATGCTTTATTCCTCACTATAGAAAAAATTAAGAAAATAAATTATTCAGATAAATTTCCGAATATTGATTTCAACAGAAGAACCATTTTAGTAACAGGTCACAGAAGAGAAAGTTTTGGCAAACCATTTGAAAATATTTGCAATGCTCTTGCAAAAATAGCAGAAGAATACAAAGATATTAATATTATTTATCCTGTACATCTAAATCCAAATGTACAAAAACCTGTAAATTCAATATTAGGCAAGATACCAAATGTTTTTTTGATTGAACCACAAAATTATACTGAGTTTATATGGTTAATGGATAAATCATATTTAATTTTAACAGATTCAGGCGGAATTCAGGAAGAAGCCCCTAGCTTAGGGAAACCCGTCCTTGTAATGAGAGAAGTTACAGAAAGGACTGAAGGAATTGATGCAGGAACAGCAAAATTACTTGGAACAGAAAAAGAAAATATCATCAAAAATCTGAAATTACTATTAGATGATGAAAGTGAATACTCAAAAATGTCAAATGCTGTTAATCCATACGGTGACGGCAAAACATCTGAAAAAATCGTTGAAATAATAAAAAATAAATTTTTAAATGAATAAGGGCAAAATAAATATTGTTTTTCTTAGTGATTTCCCATTTTCAATAAGTTTTGGTGGGAAAGAAATTCAGATGCAACAATACTATAAAACCTTGATGCAAAATTATCAAGATAACATTAATGTTAAATATCTGAATTATCGGGAATTAGATGCTTTAAATGATGTCCAGATTATACATTTTTTCGGATATTCAAACTGGTATCATGACATCACCAAATTAATGAAAACGAAGCACCCAAACATTAAAATTGTGGTCAGTCCAACTTTTTATATATCAAATTTTGTCAAATATAAACTAGCATCAGTTTTATTTAATAAATTCTCAATTCCAAATTTCTTTTCCTATAAATATGATTTTTTCAATGAAGCCGATTTAATAATTTGCAATAGTAATGCTGAAAAAGAACAACTCAAGAGCATTTTCTCAATTAATAACTCCGGCAAAATTCAAATCATCCCGAATGCAATTGAAGATAATTTCAATCAGATTGATGATATTGAATCAGGAAATATTTTTCTAAATGAATATGGAATAAATTCTGGTTACATACTTTCAGTTTCATTCCTTGATGAGAGGAAAAATTCAATTAAATTAATAGAAGCTTACCTTTCTGTAGCCGATACTTTAAACAGGAAATTAGTATTAATCGGAATGAACAGATATGTGAACCAAAAAAATAATAAATATGTAAATGAATTGATAAAATACAATCAGGACAAAATTATCCATGTTGATTATTTAGATAGAGATAGCAATATACTTAAATCGGCATATAAAAATGCTGCATTACATATTTTACCAAGTATTTTGGAAACTCCTGGAATATCGAATATCGAAGCAGCTGCTTTTGGATTACCAATTCTGGTTGGAAAATGCAAACCCGTTCAAGAGTATTTCGGTAATTTAGCTATTTTTGTCGATTCCAATTCCGAAAAGGATATCGCAGATAAATTACTCAAACATTTTACTGATAATAATAAAGATAATTTAAAAAACTCAAAATCCTTACAAAAAGAAGTATTACATAAATATACTTTAAAAAAAGTATCTGAAGAATTATTCTCAAAATATACCAAATTAATTGAATAATTTATTTCTCATTAAACAGAATACCGTTACAAATCCAATTAGCAAGAGCCTGTCTGTTATTTGGATCGAGGAATCTTATTTGGTCAAGTGGATTTTGAATATTTCCTAATTCCAGATAAACAGCTAGAACAGGTGAATAATTGAGCATGAACAAATTTCTTTCACTAACATTACCTTCATATCCCCTGCCCGGCTGATTTGCATTATATTTTTTATCAAATACATTCATTAAATTAACAGCATACTTTTTACTTTTTTCACAACCCGGTTTATAGTAAAAGAAAACATCAATCCTTTTTTCAACTTGCCTTGAATCCACATGGATGACGATAAGCCTTTGCTTATTTAACTTTACTTTTGGAGATATTGTCGAAATGTAGTCAATTCTCGATTGCAATCTTTCTCTGGCACCTCCTGTAATTAGTTTTCCATTCCCAAAATATTCATTGGTATTGTTTTTTAAAAAATTTTCATCCCTTATAAAATTGTTACTGTCAATAATTGTTAAATAAACAGTAGCGCCATGTCTGCGTAAATTTTGTGCTAATCTTAATGTAATATCATAGGCATATTCATCTTCTGTAAGTTCATGTTCTTCCTTATATCCAATTGCACCTGGATCAGGTCCACCATGTCCCGGGTCAAGATAAAAAACAAGTCCTTTTAATCTACTGTCAATTTTGTGAATTTTACTATATTTTGGTCCAAATAATGCATTTCCAAATACTGGTGGGATAGTTTTGGAAGTAATTACATTATATTCTTCATCTAACTTATCATCTGAAAGTACAGGTACAAAACCTTCTTCACTTTTTGGGTGTTTCGAATTTTCTTTTTCAAAATTTGTAAGAGTTTCCTTATCCAAATAATGAAATGGGACCCAGAGTATTTTATCATTTTTGAAATTTGAAGATTTTAATTTAGAATTAACAATTTCAAAATTATAATCTTGAATTTCTTTAGCTAATTCATAATTGGAAATTCCAATCGTAGAACGTATTGTTTTTCCATTAAAATTATAAATTAATATTGGAAGATTATAATTACGATCTGCAAAAATTTCACCTTTTTCTGTCAGAGAAGTTTTATTAAGTTCTTTAAATTTATTGAGATAGTTTTCTTCTTCAGGCAAATGATATTTCCTGAGTAATGAAAATATCCCATCACCTTTTTTGGATTTTACTTGTACATATTCTTGTGAATACAAGAATGAAAGATTTAATAAAATTGCTGCAAATATTACGATTTGTTTGATATTTCCCCCATAAACAAATTTAATATTCTCAAAATTAAGTAATTTTGTGTATTCTGAAAAATGAGATTAATGAAAAAAACAAAAAAATCCATTATTTATTGTATATTTTTACTACTATTTGTGCAATTCAATTCTTCGTTAGCAATTGTGAATTTAGGTATTAATATGCTCGAAAATAGCAATTTTGCCGAAATCAAAGGCAAAAGAATTGCTTTACTTACAAATTTCTCAGGCAGAGATAATACAGGCAAATTAACAACTGAAATACTTGCTCTAAGCAAAGAAGTCGAATTAAAATTAATCCTTACTCCCGAACATGGTTTTTACGGTGTTAAAGCTGCTGGCGAAAGTGTGAGTAATTCTGAATACTGGGGAATTCCAATATTATCTTTGTATGGCAGTACAAAACTAATTCCATCCAATTACGCTGATGATTTTGATATTATTATTGTAGATATACAGGATATTGGAGTTAGGGCATATACTTTTATTAGCACATTATACTATGTAATGCAGTCTGCTGTAAACTTGGATAAAGAGATTTACATTCTGGACAGACCAAATCCTCTTGGAGGGATAATTGTGGATGGAAATTTACTGGAAGAAGATTACAAATCATTTATCGGGATTGTACCAGTTACTTATCTTCACGGATTAACTATTGGTGAAATTGCATCAATGATTATCGGAGAAGGTTGGTTAGGAAAAAATGCAAAGGAAAATGCCTGCAAACTTTCAATAATTAAAATGGATGGTTGGGAAAGATGGATGCAATGGGAAGATACAGGATTGATGTGGATTCCAACATCTCCGAATATACCTTCTGTAGATGCAATTCGTGGTGCGGCAATGCTAGGTTGGATAGGTGAATTAAGTTTATTTAGTGTTGGTATTGGTACTAATTTACCGTTTCAATACTTTGGTACACCTGATATTAATAGTAATTTTTACAGTATTCTTGATAATTTCGAATTAAATGGTTCTCAAATCATCCAAACTGATTTTATGCCTGTATATGGAAAATATGCGAATCAACACTGCAAAGGATTCTTACTCAGATTTGAAAAAAACAATAATTTCACTCCTTTTTCTAATGGGATTGAATTAATCATTACTTTACGTAATCTTTATCCCAAATTATTTATTGAGAAAAATATTGAATTATCCAAAAAACAAATGTTCAAAAAAGCAACCGGAACTTCAAAATTATATGATTTAATTTTTGAGGGTGGGAGTGATGATTCTATTCGAAAAGCTGCATATAATGGTGTAATGGATTTCTTCAAATTGCGAAAAAAATATTTACTATACTAATTTTTTTAAAATCCATAAAAACCATAAGAGATATTAACTCCTACTTGAAGAACTAATTTTTCAATTTTGGAGAAATAAAATCCTTGTGATTCAACTCCTATGGTGAAATTACGAGCAAAAGGAATATTTATTCCAAGTCCATAATTAGAAGTTCCTGCCCAGGTATGAGTTTTGACATTTTCACCTAATGCTTGAATATCGGATTCAATGTAAGAACTACCAAATCCACCAAATAAATAAAAATATGTTAAATCATATTTGAAATTAGCGAGAATGGGAATTCCATACATATAACCTTCAAATTTAACTTTTCCTGTTGATGTTGTAAAATTCTTTGCTTCTTTTAATATGGGAATTACACCGCTACTAAGACCTAATGACAATCTTCTATTAGGCTTCAAAGAAAATCGGATGGTAGGTGAAAATAATTTTTCTTTTGGTTTGAAATTATTATCTAATCGAATTGAAAAAGAATTTACCAAACTAATTTCATAATAGAATTTATCAATATGTTCCACAATCACTGAATCCTGTGCAGAGAACAGTTGATTGGGAAATAGCAACCAAAGTAATAAAATGATTATATTAATTTGTATAATATTCATAAGCAACTAAAAATGGATAATTGGATAAAATTCCGTCAAAGTTACCATTCTGTATATATTTTTTAATAAATAATTCTTCATCCAGAGTCCAAGTAAATACTTTTATTCCATTATTATGCATTTGCATAATTTCATCTTCGAGTAATCCAAGTGACCATCTTGGAGCCCATACTTTTGCAGATGATTTTTGGACTAAATCAGTACTTAATTCGCATAATGCATTTAAGTCATTCTTATTTGGTAATTGCAAATAAGCATCTAATACTGATTCATCAGGAATTCCCAAATAAATTTCCAAATCACGATTTACTTCTTTTGCTAATAACTGATACTTAACTATTAGGGGTGCAATGATTCCCACAACTTCAGGTGTTTTAATGTCCAACCAAATTGCCTGTAAAGTGGTATTATAAATAATTGATTGAAATGCATCCTCTAATTTGGGTATATGCTCATTTTGTTTAAGAGTAACAAATTTATCTAAAAATTCATAGTTGTAATCGGATATTTTTCCAATAAAGAAATCCTGGTTAATCAATCTTTTCGATAAATATTCATCATGGAATAGTACCGGTACTTTATCTTTAGTAAGTTGGATGTCAATTTCAATTCCGTTTGCTCCCAAGGCTTCAGAAAACTCAATAAGTTCAATGGAATTTTCAGAAGCAGGTAATCTGTCAATATTCCTTCCACCGCCTCTATGGGCAATTATGTAATAATTAGGCTCTTTTAATTGATGCAAATAAGTTAAAGTAATTGTTTTTTCTTCCCCATCAATTTCATATTTTCCGTTGAACGTAATTGAAGTTGGCATTTCATCATTCAATATACTTGTTGAAGTATTTTCATCAATTTCAAGTTCGATAAATCCTAATTTTTCATTCAGTGAATATCTCCAATATCCTGCATGACGAATTATTCCTTTAAGTTCCCCACCATACAAAACACAATAAGTCTGTTTCTTCTTGACAAAAATAGATAATGAATTTTTACCACTGAATTTTACGACTGCTGTATCACCGAAATCATTTTTTCCATCAGAAAAAATATATACACCATTTATTAATTTTTTCTGAAATTCAGTTAAATGCTTAAATCCTTTTATTGAATTATCAATTTTATCTTGTGGAATTTCTGGTAATAAAATATCCATTTCACATGAATAAAAAAATGCAACAAATAGAAAGCTTATTATTTTAGAAAATTTCCTCATAGATTAAAACCAAAATTAAATTCAGGATAAAATAAATACTCATCAACAGTAGAATATGATAACCACGATTGATAAAAAAACTTGGAATAATTTAATTTCAATGAAAGTGCAACCCAGTGCTTATTCCATAAAGGTTGTTCCGCACAGAATTTAACGGCAAAACCACCGTCAAATTTTTTCAAAACACCCAAAAATTCATTTTCTGCATAAGTCCAAAAAACATGATGCTGAGATTCTATCTGAGTGGAAAAGAATAATGAGCCGAAATCAAAACCAACAGCAGCATTTGGAGTCATAAACATTCCCCATGTTTTAAGTTTAATTGCTTCAAGTTGAATATGTCCAAACCAAGCGGAAAATTCGCTGCCAAGTGAGAAATAAACATCTCCAAAATTATAACTTTTCATAAAACCTATACTTGCATGATTAGATATATAATTGCTATTAATCTGCATTAAAGCTGAAATTGTTTGAGACAATCCTAATCTCATATTAAAAATTGGCATTGGAGAATAAGAAATTTCTTCCTCCACAACCTGCACTGGTAACCTAGTTATTCCAATACCTAAATTTACTGCAAATTCTAAAGGTTCAAAAGATTTTGGGAAAAAGAAAAAATCTCTGGGAATGGTATCATACTTAATATCATTATCTTCACATCTTATTTGATCAGGCATAAGAAATGTTATTAATATGAGAACAATATGAAAGTTAAATTTTTTCAATTTGGTTATTATTTTTTCACTCCAATTATTACAGATAATTTTCTTGATGAAAAGGGACTATAATCCCTTAATAAATTCTTTCCATATAGTAAAAATGCTGAAGAACCACCACCATCCAAATTCATCGCATCATAAAGATTCAAATTTAGAGCAATATTCGATAAATCTTTTAAACTTGCTCCATATTGTCTTTTAGCAGAATTTGTCCCTGCTATTGTTAATAAATAAAATTTTGTTTTGTCTTTATTATAACCTAAAATTGTTCTTGGAAGTTGAGAATGAATAAATCTTCGTCCTGAATTACCTTCCGATTGTGCTTCAGATACTGATTTTCCATCCCTAACTAGCCTTGGTGTTCCGGAAATTCCGTTTTTGAATATAATATTTGTGTCCAAATTTGTTTTAAATGATATTGAAAGAGTATCACCTTTATCAGGAACAAAAACTAATGGAATATCCGTCCCGAAAGATAATATTCCATAATCATTCGGAAGCTCCAAAAAATTCGAAGTGTATTTTTCAACTACAGCCTGCACAGGTTTATTGATATATGGTTTTGATAAATATCTAACAAGTACCTTGTACATTCCTTGTTCAATTAATGAACCTCGTAAACTTGCTTTATAGTAATTAATAAATGCCAGTGAATCGAAATCCTGTTCAGTAGAATCATCCTCCATAGACTGTAAATCTTTTTCCCATTCCTTGTATGCTGAATCTAATGCAACATCCACTCTTTTTTGCAAAACATATGGGATAGTGTCTCCTGCAAATGAATTATAGAATGAAATTCCACTCGAATCCCTTCTACGGTTTAAATAATCTATTTTGTATTTAAATCCTTTGGAAGTGATTGAACCTTCGATGTCATAATTATTGATAAATGGAATTCCATTTATATCAAATAATGTACTACTCCAATTTTTATATTGAACATTTTCAACAATCTTACCATCAACGATACAAGGACCAATTGGAGAATTTGAATATGCCTTCCAAAAATTTGCATTCACTGCGGCTAAGAGGCTGTCACTGTAAATACTATTGTAACGTTCTGCAAATTGTGGTAAACCTTCCAGTGTATTAAATTGATTCCCCATTTTATGGACAAACAACTTAGAAGCATTTTTAGTTAAATCGATTTCAATCATGTAAACATTAAAGAAAGATTTACCATTTCCCAAATGAATATTTTTATATTTTATTCCATCAGTTAATTGTAACGAATCAAGAATTTCTATTTTCTTAATTGAAATTTTAACTGATCTGACCCTACTACTCCTACGTTTCTTTTTCTTTGCGTCAACTTGAGAAGAAAAAATGCAAATAGACAATGTAAAAATAATTATAATTTTTAGGTAATATTTTAAATAATGTTTATTTTGCATTTTTAATAAATTGAAAAAATATTTATTTTGAAAAATTTCTAAATTAAACATAAAAAAGCAATATGGAATACAAAACTCTAATTTTTGAACAAATTGATAATTACGGTAAGATTACTTTAAATCGTCCCGATAAACTAAATGCATTGAATTACCAGCTCTTCTCAGAATTAGACGATTTAATTCAAAAAATTGAACTTAATCAATCAATTCAACTACTGATATTGACCGGTAGTGGAGAAAAGGCTTTCGCTGCAGGTGCTGATATAGTTGAATTGAATAATTCAGACACAGCTCCTTCAGGCAGACAATTTTCTGAATATGGCTCTAAAGTAATGTTGCGACTGGAACAACTCAGAATTCCGGTAATTGCCGCAATTAATGGTTTTGCTTTAGGTGGTGGATTGGAATTGGCAATGTCTTGTCATATTCGCTTTGCAAGTGAAAAAGCAAAAATGGGACAACCCGAAGTTAACTTAGGTATTATTCCCGGATATGGTGCTACTCAAAGATTACCTAGATTAGTTGGTAAAGCAAAAGCACTTGAACTGATAATTTCCGGTAATACGATTAATGCACTAATTGCAAAGGAAATTGGATTAGTTAATGATGTTTTTCCTCATGAAGAACTTATGGATAAAACAATAGAATTTTCAAAATTAGTACTCAGCAAAGCACCTTTGGCAGTTTCTGCAGCTGTTAATACTGTAATGGCAAGTGATTATTTAAATTTGCAGGATGGATTAACTTTTGAAAGTAGAATTTTTGGAGATGTATGCGGTACTAAGTACTTTAAGGAAGGAACAAATGCCTTTCTCGAAAAACGTGCAGCTAATTTTACAGGTCAATAATTTGAATGTTTTTTTATAATTTTTTATACAATTGTATCTTTATACCAATTTCCCTTTTTCTTATTTTTATTTTAAAATTTTTCAATTCAAAAATAAGAGAAAGAGAAAGTTTTTTGGTTGAACATAAAGATGCTGTTTTCATTAAAAAGAAACATGGAAGAACAATATGGTTCCACTCAGCATCTATGGGTGAATTTGAACAGGCTAAACCAATTATTGAGTTATTGAAGAAAGAAAATGATGATTTAAATATAATAGTTACATTTTTCTCACCTTCAGGATATAAAACTCAAAATACATATAAGTATGCTGATTATATAACCTATTTGCCATTTGATTCAAAACGAAATGCTATTGAATTTATAAGGAAAATATCTCCTGATTTGGTTATCTTTATTCGTTATGAAATATGGAGAAATTTTCTTAACATTTTGAATAAAAATAATATTCCTGTCTTTTTGATTAATGCTACTCAACCTTCCGGAAAGTTTTACAGGAGCTTTTTTATTACAAGAAGTTTCATACGTTCAAATATGAATTTCTTTTCAGAAATTCATACAATTTCTGAAGTTCATTCTGAATATTTCCGCAGACTTTCTATTAATTCCAAAATCACAACTATTACTGATACTCGATTCGACAGAATTGCTGATTTTGTGAGAAATGCTCAAGAAAATTTAATTTTCCCTGAAGAATTCATTTCCAAAGATGAGAAAGTCTTGGTTGCTGGAAGTATTTGGAAAGAAGATGAAGAAATTTTAATTCCTGCAATAAATCAATTAAGAAAAACTTATACATCTAAGATTAGAATTATTTTTGTACCACATGAACCAAATCAGAACAATTTACTGCGTTTAACAGCAAAAATTGAAAAATTTGTATTACTTAGCGAAATTATTAAATGTGTTCATGATGGAAATCTTATGCAAATTAAAGAAAAAATTGAAGGGAAAGATATTGTTGTCGATTCAATTGGATACTTATTAAGACTTTATAATTATGCAGATTTTGCGTATATTGGGGGTGCTTTTGGTAATGGAATTCATTCTGTGACTGAAGCGGCTGGATATGGTTTACCTATTGCTTCAGGACCAGATTTACGTAAATCATTCGATGCAGTTGAATTAAGAAATCTCGGAATTTTGAATGTCGTGTATTCATCAAAAGATTTACAAAATTGGTTATCATTTTATCTTGAGAATACTGATTATTACCAAAAGATATCTAAATTATCAAAAAGTTACATTTTTGAAGCAATAGGTTCTTCTCAAAAAATATGCAAATCTATTAAAATTAAACTCAATATTTAATACAAAACAATTAAACAGAAATTTTGATTTATTCGTCCTTTTTTTTTATTAAGAATGCAAATAGTATATGGATAAAGTACAAGTAATCATATTAGGTATAACATCAACACCCGGCGGTTCTGCTTACGGTCTGATTTTGAAAGAAATAGACAGTAATCGAAGAATACCGATTTTAATAGGGTCACCTGAAGCACAATCAATTGCTTTTGAAATTGAAGGAGTAGTTCCACCAAGACCAATGACTCATGATTTGATAAGAAACATCATTGATAACTTTGATTTACCCCTTTCTGAAGTTTTCATTGATGAATTAAATGAAGGAACTTTCCATGCTAAAATGATATTTGAAAGCGAAGATATTCAAATAGATTGTCGTCCAAGCGATGCTATTGCTGTTGCTCTGAGATTGCATGTTCCTATCACAATTAATAAAGATATCATGGATGAAGCAACAAATAATCCTCAATTTGACGAATTTAATCAGAACGAGGAATTACAAAATCCGGGATTTAAGGAACATGTACAAAAATCACCTACTAAAAGAATTGACATTTTACAAAGTCAATTGGATAAAGCAATTAAAGATGAAAATTACGAAGTTGCAGCAAAAATTCGAGATGAAATAAAAAAACTTTTGGAAAGTTCGTAAAAAATTTGTAATTTTGTAATCTTAATTTTTTCAAATTAAGAAATGCCGGGGTAGCTCAGCTGGTTAGAGCAATGGAATCATAATCCATGTGTCGGGGGTTCAAATCCCTCCCTCGGTACTCAATAAGATAAAAGTTCCATTAATTGGAACTTTTTTTGTACCTTTTTTGAAAATATGAATCATACTAATCAAAATAAGGAAAAGAAATCCGTTGCACGCAATTCTGTCTTTGCTGCAATTTTTCTCACATTGTCCAAATTCATCGTTGGTATTATTACAGGTTCCATTGGTATATTATCTGAAGCATTACATTCAGGATTGGATTTAGTTGCAGCAGCAATTACTTATTTTTCAGTAAGAATTTCGGATAAACCAGCTGATAATCAACATAATTTCGGACATGGAAAAATTGAAAATCTTTCAGCTCTTATCGAAACAATTCTACTTTTTGTAACTTGTGTTTGGATTATTTACGAAGCTACAAGCAGATTACTTTCTGGCAACTTCGAAATTGATGTCTCTATTTGGGCTTATATAGTAGTTATCTCTTCTATATTAATTGATTTATGGCGTTCAAGTGCACTTTCTAAAGCTGCTAAGAAATTTGATTCTCAGGCACTGGAAGCTGATGCTTTGCATTTTTCAACAGATATTTGGAGTTCCTTTGTCGTATTGATTGGTTTAATCTCGTATCAATTTGGTTTTCAATATGCAGATTCAATAGCAGCATTAATAGTTGCAATAATTGTCATAAGCGTTTCCTACAGACTTGGCAAAAGAGCAATAAATGTCTTAATTGATGCAAAACCTGATGATAAATATTCAATTGTAATTGATATATTATCAAAATCTTATAAGATTAATGGATTTAAAAATCTAAGAATGCGTTCTGCCGGTGCATATGTATTTGTAGAAGTAGATATTTTACTGAATCAGAATTTGACTTTGGAACTTGCCCATACAATTTCTCACGAAATTGAAGACACAATAATATCTAATATACCAAATGCTAATGTGCATATACATATTGAGCCTATTATTAACCAAAGAGTTACAAACTAAACTTGAAAGAAGTTACTATTTTCACCGATGCAAGTGTTCATCCACAATCAAAAATTGGTGTTGGAGGATATATTCTCTTAGAAAATGAATTGTCTTATTTAATAAATATTCCAACTCAAACTGATGACCTCAAGAATAATGTTCAACTACTTTTTTTTGAGAATACATCTTCTACTAAAGCCGAAATACAAACAATTCTCTCAATTCTGGAACAAATTTCAAATTCGGATTTTGCCAATCTGAAAATTAATGTCTGCACTGATTCACAAGGGATAACAAGCCTGATTAACAGGAAATCAAAATTATTGGAAAATGATTACAAAAGTAAAACGGGTAAGTTATTCAAAAATGAAGAACTTTACCGCTTATTTTATGAATATGAGAAAAAACTGAATTTGAATTTTGTGAAAATAAAGGGACATTCTCCTTCTTCACAAAAAGATAATTTACAAGTTATTTTTGCTGTTGTGGATAAATTTGTTCGAAGAAAATTAAAAGAAATTATCAAAGAAATTTAATCAACTAAGTATAAATACTTAAAATTTTTTGTGTGAATTTATGATATCTGAACAAAAGTCAAAAACGGAATCTTACCTATTTTTAATTTCACTTTCAATTATTTGGGGTAGTTCGTTTATCCT
>Ga0154569_151_pt2 | contig 19931 bp, 18 predicted proteins | sample RifGroF2_FD_115998 | JGI IMG/M metagenome (GOLD analysis project Ga0154569, IMG submission 115998) | Ignavibacteria bacterium GWF2_33_9
GACAACATTTATTCTTCCGATTCCTGCATATCCGCCCTGTGAGCTAAAAGGTCCAAGTGCATCCCAGTTTGCAACAGATTGTATCTGGTTTTTCGAATCTTTATTATCTTTATTAAATTTTTGTAATTCTTTTACGGCAATTTCCGGATTAGGGAAGTTTCCTGTTGGATAGACTCTTGGTGTCCAATACCATTCCCAGCGCTTGAATTGTTTCCATCCAATGCTGCGTTGAGTAGTATCTTTGCCTTGCCAATAATCATAAAATGATGTTTGAATATCATAGAAGTTTGCAACAGTTTTTGAATTTTGCAAACTTGGTTTGGATTTTCTCAGATTATCCATCCAAGGCTGTGCAAATGCACTGTTTAGTGTAAAAAGTATGATGAAAAGAAAAGTTAATGCGTAAATTAATTTCCTCATTATTTCCCCTAATATTAACAATTTAAAAAATTTATAATTATAAAATTAAGAAAAAAAATCGAGAAATTTGTTACTTTTACATCAACTCTTTTCGGAGTCGGGCAACAGGGATATTCAGTTGCTCACGATATTTAGTAATTGTTCTGCGGGCAATTTTAACATTATCTTTGGAAAGTTTCATGCTTAATTGTTCATCACTAAGCGGTTTCATTTTATCTTCATTTTCAATCAATTCTTTAATTCTCTGCTTGATTACAGTTGTTGAAATTTCTGCTCCTTCATCAGTTTCGAGCGATTCGCTGAAAAAATATTTCAATTCATAGGTACCATAGTCAGTTTGCACAAATTTATTATTCACAACACGACAAACAGTTGATATATCCAAAGAGGTTACTTCTGCAATATCTTTATATACCAATGGTTTAATAAATTCCGGCCCTTTTTTGAAGAATTCACTTTGTTCGCCAGCAATTGCACTCATTATTTTCAGCATTGTTATTTTCCGCTGCTGCACAGCCTGAATGATGAATTTTGCATCTTCATGTTTGGAGCGAATCCATTGTCTGGTTTCTTTATTAAAGTTCTGAGCTTTGGAATCTCTTTTTAACGATTCGTAAAGATTGCTAATTTTGAGCGGGGGCAAAGTGGAGTCGTTCACAATAATGCTCTGTTCGGGATTTTCCGGATTGGATTCGATTATAAAATCAGGAATTATCGTATTCGACATACTACCAGAAAATCCTTCGCCGGGCTTAGGATTAAACTTTTTAATTACATCAATAGCATCTTTAAGTTCATATTCATTCAGACCGGTTTTTCGCATTACATCTTTGAAATGCTTGATTGAAAATTCATTAAAAGCTTCTCTTAATACTAAAATGGCATCTGTTTGCTCTTTAGTTGGATTGGAAATTGCATTTGCCTGAGCTAAAAGGCATTCGTGTATATTCCTGGAAGCAATTCCTATTGGTTCCAATTTTTGTATAATTTTCAAAACTTTTTCTGCTTGTATTAAATCTATATGTTTTAAAAAGAGCTGACTAACATTATGGCTTTCACGAATGTAATCTTCCTTATTTTTATCAATCATTTCTGGATTAACAAGTAAAATTTCCCCTAGAATTTTCTTGCTGGATTGGTCTAAAGTATATTTATATGCCGGATTTGTATTCGACATTTCATCCTTAATATTTTCATTCTTCTCTATTTGCAATTTTGAACGTTCCACATTCAATTCATTAATCTGAATATTTGTTTCGTTCACAATATCCTGCAAATCCATGCGCAAATATCCGTCATCATCAACATTCCAAAGGATATGTTTGCCAATTAGCAATTCTTCTTCGGTCAATGGATAAAGCGACAATTGCTTTTCCAATTCTTCCAGTAAATTCACTGTATCTTTTATTTGAAATTCAGTAGAATCATTGTCTTCATCATAAGTATAAGATTGGTTTGAATTATTAGTGTCATCTTCCATAACAACGGAATAGAAATCAAACGGATCTTCGAAATCGCCAACAGGATTATTCGACAGAGCCATCTCATTTTTAAATTTCATATCCTCAAAGTATAGATCATCATCATCGTAATTTTTCTCAAAATCAAGATTTTCACTTTTTTCGAATGAGTCATTATCCTGATAATCAGAATAATCAGATAAGGAATCTGAATCATTACTTTTACTGTATATTTCATCAGGAGTGCTGTCCGGGGTTTTTGCTTCGAGAGCTAAGTCCATTTCGTATTCATCAGGTTCATCTCCTTCAACCAATAGAGGATTTTCTTCGATTTCCCGCAGCAATTCCTGTTCGAATTGCACTAGAGGCATTTGCAGTAATTTTAAATACTGAATTTGCTGCGGAGTGAGTGTCTGCTGCAGTGAAGTTTTGAGTCCTAATGATACGTTTAATGCCATATTTTCTTTATGTCAATTTTGCTGAATTATTTATTAAGTTTTTTTTCAAAAAAACTGTCCATTTCATCGTAAAATTTATCTCCGAATTTACGAATAATAGGTTCTTTCAAAAATTGATATACTTTTAAGTCTTCTTGTTCCCCAAGTTCCAGAGCAGGTTTGCAAACGTGGAATTCTTCGTAAACTATTTTATTATCCCGAATACGAATTGGGAATAAATGGCAGGATATTGGTTTGCGAAAATCAGATTTTCCTTGAAAATATGCTTTTTCCAAGGAACATTTTGCAACATCTCCTTCATAATAAACGAGTACACAATCCTGATTACGAATACACTTCGTAGCATAACCACTCAAATCGTCCTTCATCCAAAAGCCGTATTTGTCCAAATATCTCAGCGATCTTTCAGATAAATATTCTTTTGCCGCATCAAGATTTTTAGCAATTAATTCAAGTTCTTCTTCCAGCAGCGGCGCCCCAGTGTCTCCATAAATTGTACAACAAGCACCCTTGCACTTATCCAGGTCGCAGATAAAGCGAACTTCTGATAGTTGAGAATCAATTTGATAATTTTGTGCCATTTTTCTATAAATACCGTGCCAAATTTTACGAATTTAACAATTTTTGACGAATTTTCAGTAATAAAATGTATTCTCATTAAAAAATAATTCTTTGGCAATACATATGGAAATATATTTTCTAAAAGATTAATTAAACACATAGCTCTTATTTTTGAAAATCTTATTAATTTGTAAGGTAAATTATTTGCAAAAAATAAATTTTGAAAAAAAATCGTGGATATAAAATGAAAAATTTACTCATTACAGTAAAATCTTTTTTAATATTAGCTCTAATTGGATTAACAAGTTGTGCTACAGGAGATATAGCTGTGTTCAAAGTATTGGAAAATGGCGGTGAAGAAGCGAACATCAATGATATTACAAATAAAGTGAAAGATGCGGACATAATTCTATTCGGAGAATTACATAATAATTCTTTAAACCATTGGTTAGAACTTCGTGTAGAAAAAGAATTGTACAAGCAATTTCAGGATAAATTGGTAGTTGGTGCCGAAATGTTCGAAGCTGACACACAATTAATGATTGATGAATATTTTGCAGGACTTTATCCAACCAAAAACTTCGAAGATGAAGCAAAAATTTGGAAAAATTACAAAACAGATTATAAACCATTACTCGAATTTGCAAAAGATAATAAATTGCGTTTTGTTGCAACAAATGTTCCTCGCAGATATGCTGCTTTCGTTGCAAGAAAAGGATTGAAAGAACTCGGCAGTTTGGACAAGGAAGCTCAAAAATACTTTGCACCATTACCTGTGATGTTCGATGCTGAACTCCCTGCTTACAAGGAAATGAGTGCAATGCCTTCGCACAGCAAAGAAATTAAGTTTATGGCTGAAGCTCAAGCAATAAAAGATGCAACAATGGCACATTTTATTCTGAAAAACTGGACTCCCGGAAAGAAATTTCTTCATTTCCACGGATCTTATCATTCAGATAATTATCAGGGAATTGTTTGGTATCTTAAGCAGTATAATCCGAATCTGAAAATTGTGACAGTGAGTACAGTAGAAGCTGAAAGCACTGATTCTCTTTCTACTGACGATAAAAAGAAAGCTGACTATATCATCGTTATCCCTGACGATATGACCAAAACATATTAGAAGAATTAATACGAATAGCCAGCATAGCTTAGATGGTAGAGCAATGCATTCGTAATGCATAGGTCAAGAGTTCGAGTCTCTTTGCTGGCTCTAATTTTTGTATTTATTATCAAATTTATTTGCTGTTAGGATATTTAATTGTTTGCAATCCATATTGAACATTTTGTGATGAGCACGAAAAATCGGAATCTATGCTAATAAGAATCTATGCTAATAAAAATCAATCAAAAATAAATAGTTAATGAAGTCTGACGGTAAACACTAAAAACATCATAATTCAAAAAAAAAGTAATATAATTTTAATTCTATTTTTACAGGAGATACTATTTTACAAGAAATTTTGCTTTTTTATAATATTTGTTGATGAAATTAGTTAAATTGGTAAAAATAAAACTTGAAAAAAATGAAAATTATCACGAAAATTATCATATTTGGGATATTGAGTGAATTTTTAATAAGTTGTGGAGCTCTAACACGTGAAGAAAGGGATATTTTTTCAATTACGGACAGGGATACAACTTATACTAATTTTGTAAAAAATTCACCTAATAATATGGATAATGGTGTTATTTTTCCTTCCAGTCGTGAAATTTTAGTTGAAAGGAACACAACCCAACACGACAGTGAATTCATCCGCTATTATCCTGATTTCATTCGTTTTGGCATCTTTGAAAGTATCGGAACAATTGGTGGAGCTAGCTCCGATGCAATAGGGACCGGGCTTTTCGGAGTTTTTCCGATTAATGAGTTAAATCCTGAATATTCAGGTGATTCTTCCAAAGTATTTTCAGGAGGTATTTACCGTTTAGGAATTTCTGAATGGCGTCTGAGATGGTTCCGTGATGCACCGAACTGGACTATTGGTACAAGCTTCACTGAAGCAATTTTGCCTGATGCAAATTCTGATAAATATTTGATTTCATTTTTTCCTATTTATATTCGCAAGAGGTTCTTCCTTCGTGAAGAAATACCATACATTGCCTTAACTCCGGCAATTGGAGTTGGATATTATCCATCACAATATATTAATGCTTCTGTTTCTTTGGATTTGGGTTCAATTGGCGGATTAAATCTTAGGACATATTTAGGATTTGCCGCAGGCTACAATGGAACGAATACTCCTCAGATGATAAATTCATCCGGATCGAATTCCGAAACAGTTGTATTTCCATATGCAGGGCTTGGTATATCATTCTTAGACTTTTTAAATTTAGTGCCGGAAACATATGTGGAATGGAAGGACCATCAACATTCAGCTTGGGAAATAAGTGTTGTTGATTTCACGCTTTTAGGAGCAGATGCAAATAAATCAATTTTCAAGGATACTTTGAGTGGATTTTTGAAAGGATTTGATTTGCAATTTGCAAGAACTAATTTGGCAATTCCATTGCTGAATAATCGCTTTTATGTTGGAACCTCTTTGCTGCGATTAGCAATTATGGGCAGATATGAATGGGCTATGGGCATTTTACCAATACGATTCGGATACTGGCATACTTTGATTGACGATGAGTTAACTACTAATCCGTTTATGGAATTTGCTTTTTATCCATCAAGTTACTTCAATATTGGTGCTGAACTGAATCTAAGAATTACTCAATCAATTGTGCTGGGAGCTAAGCTGGGATATATTACTGGTAATTCGGATAACATTATCAATCAGAATATTTTAAAAACTTACGGTCAGTCAACTGATTTCAGCAATATGTATTTCGGTATCTCTTTGGGATTCCAAAGGATATTTTTTGAGAATGATTTACGATATAATCGTCCGGAATTACCTTTGAAGCCAAAAGTTTACGAATAACAAATGATTTGGAAATTACTATATAAAATGAAATGCAGCATCACCGGTTTTAGCTGGTGCAGGTTAATATTTCTATTATTCCTGGCAATGCTGATTTTGATGGCAATGGTTTCCTGTGCACCGGATACGTTTATGCTGAATAAATATGTTCAGACTCCCTGGGTGAATGTGAAAATGCTAAACGGTATAGAAAAAGCAGAAAAAGTCAATCAAAATTCCTTCCAAATCAATGAAAATGCACTTGTCTCAATGAAGGTAATTGAATCAAATCAGTTTCGGAGTAAGTTTGATTTAAAATTGCTGGAAGGCGATGAAATTAGTTTTTATCTTTACCAGACCGAAGCAGATTTTGAGGAAAATAAAGGTTTGAAAATAAAGATTACAACAAGCAATTATTCAATAGAAATAAATGGTAAAGAAGTTTGCAGAGCAGACTCTATCAAATTGAATAAGGGTGAATTGCATAAGATTAATTTCCACCAGGAAGCAAATTTATTCGAATTTGATTTTGATTGTAATAAAATTTATTTAGAACAAGTGGGAATCCCTTCTACTGAATTTATAATTGTTCGAACAAACAGCAAATCTCGAGCAATTTTGCAGGGTATTAACAATGAAGAAAATTATGAGAGAAACTATTTTGAACCTGAATTTAATAAAAGAACTACTTTTTATTAATCGTAAATAACATTATTTATATAAATATACAATACATAAGCATTTATTTAGTCATTATATCTGAAATGAAGCGGAGCGATTATGGAAATTCCAGTACTTACTGATCCTGAAATAGAACCATCTGAAAAACAAATTAAAAAGCATTTAGCAGACTCATTTAAGCTTTACAAAAAGATTATTACATTTACTCAAAAGAACTTGTCTGATGTAGAAGAAGTGTGGTCTTTTTACCGTGACGGCAGAAGCTGGCTTTGCAGATTTATGAAAAGGAGCAATACTTATTTTTGGATAGGAATTTATGAAGGCTTCTTCAAAATAACATTTTACTTGAATACAAATTCTGAAAAGAAAATAATGGCAAGCGATTTACCTCAAGAAATGAAAGATGAATATCTTGCAACGAAAGAGCGTAAAGTAAGATGGATATCACTTCAAGCCAAATCTGATGAGGATTTCGATATTTTCCGAACACTTCTTTCAATTAAAACAAAATATAAAATTACTTAATAGACTATAACTTAAAGAAAACCCCTCTTGCGGAGGGGTTTTTCATTTATATAATTACTTATTATATAGTTCTTAAACGTTTAGGACCGGCATCGAATACTTCTTTTGGGATGCCGTCAGTGAACATCTTGAAGTTTTCCATATACCTTGCTGCAAGTGAATCGTATCTGTTCCAATATTCTTCTTTGTCGCCCCAGGCATTCGATGGTTCGAGAACGTCTTCCGGCACATTCGGGCATGAGAGTGGAACTTCGAATCCGAAGAGTTTGTCCTTGCGGTATTCCACATTGTCCAACTCTCCATCCAAAGCAGCATTGAGCAAATTACGAGTGTGGCGTATGCTTATTCGTTTGCCAACACCAAATTTACCGCCAACCCATCCGGTATTCACAAGCCATACTCTCACATTATTGCGCTGCACTTTTTCTTTAAGCAAATTTGCATAGAAAAATGGGTGATGCACCATGAAAGGTCCGCCAAAACATGCAGAGAAAGTGATTTCAGGTTCAATTCCCAAACCAATTTCAGTTCCTGCGATTTTTGCTGTATAACCGGAAATGAAGTGATACATAGCCTGATTCAAGTCCAGTCTTGCAATTGGAGGCATTACTCCTGTTGCATCGCAAGTAAGGAATATGATATTTTCAGGTTGTGAATTTACCATTTTTTCGGGAACTGCATTTTCAATGAAATGCATTGGATAAGATGCACGAGTATTTTCTGTTACGATTTCATCATCCAAATCTAATTTGCGTGATGGCAAATCGTAAACAACATTTTCCAAAATCGTTCCGAAACGGTGAACTGCATTGTAAATTTCAGGTTCATTATCTGCTGAAAGTCTGATTACTTTTGCATAACATCCATTTTCAACGTTAAATACGGCATCATCACTCCAGCCATGTTCATCATCGCCAATCAATCTTCTGTTCGGGTCAGCAGAAAGCGTAGTCTTGCCTGTGCCGCTCAAACCGAAAAATAAAGCTACATCATTTTTTGCACCTACATTTGCACTGCAGTGCATGGACATTACACCTTGCTTTGGCAAAAGATAATTCATTAGAGTGAATATTGTTTTCTTTATTTCACCAGCATAATGTGAACCTGCAACTATTGCAAGTTTTTTCTCGAAATTAATGCAAATAGCAGTGTCAGTCTGCGTACCGTCAATTCTGGGGTCCACATTGAAAGAAGGAATTGCAATCAAAGTAAATTCAGGAATAAAGAATTTATATTCATCCTTGGAAGTAGGAGCAATGAACATATTACGTGCAAAATAACTCTGCCAAGCTGACTCAGTAATAATTCTTACCGGTAAACGATATTCCGGGTCAGCACCGGCATAGCAGTCCTGTACGAAAAGTTCTTCACCTTGCAAATAGGCTAATAATCTTTCGAGGATGCCGTCAAATTTCTCAGGTGCCATTGGACGATTGTAAATACCCCACCAAACATCATTTTCGGTAGTTGCTTCTTTCACTACGTATTTATCATTTGCTGCACGTGCCGTCCATTTTCCTGTGAATACATGCAAAGCGCCCTGGTCTACAATGTGCGCTTCATTGCGAAAAACTGCTTCTTCGTATAGTGCTTCAGTCGGCAAATTCCAAAAAACTGTGTCGAGCTTACGGAAACCATGATTGACTAATCCATAGTCGGCTTTGAATTCGGCTGCGTGTTTTTTGCCGGGTGTATCAAATTCTAGATATTTCATAACCAATCCCTTGTTAATTTACGAAGACCAATATAAAGTTCATTTGGTGAATCAGGATCGAGAGCCCATTTAATTCTTTCGATACCTTCTGTTATATCTTTGATTGAACCGCAAGTGGAAAGGCGTAAATATCCTTCCATGCCGAAATCACTTCCGGGAACGGTAGCTACACGCACTTTGTCCAACAAGAAATTTGCAAGTTTCTTTGAATCTTTTTCATAATAACTGAAATCAACGAAACAATAGAATGAGCCATCTGGCTTAGTGGGACGAACTCCATTGAATGCAGCAAGTCTTTCCATCATAACATTTCTATTGTTTTGCAATGTAACACGAAGTGCTTCCACCTGAGACTGCACTCCATTAATCGCTCCCACAGCAGCTTTTTGCATAACTACCGAAGGGCCGGAAGTTTGATGTCCCTGCAAAATTCTCATAACTTCAATCAACTTCTTATTAGCAACTGCCCAACCAATACGGAAACCTGTCATTGCATATTGCTTGGAAACACCATTGATTACAATCACTTTGGAATTATTATCCAAATCACCTGCAAATTCAAACACATTTGTCCAAACCTTATTGTCGAAAATAAGTCTGTGGTAAATATCATCCATAATCAGGTAAATGCCACGTTTTTTGGTGAATTCAACAACTTCCTTGATGAATTCACGTGAATACACAGCACCGGTCGGATTGTTCGGGCTATTCAGAATAATCGCTTTTGTGTAAGAAGTTGTAACCTGTTCAATGTCCTTCATGCGTGGGTAAAATGTTCCGTCTTCAGGAGTTACCGGCACAGGAACTGCACCGCACATTTTCACCATTTCGGTGTAACTCACCCAGTAAGGAGCGGGAAAAATAACTTCATCCATAGGATTCAAAATTGCTTGCAAAGCAATCATAATTGCCTGCTTAGCACCGCTGGAAGCGATTACATTTTCGGGTTCAACTTTAATTTTGTAAAAATCTTCTGTGTAGCGAATTATTGCTTGTTTTAATTCCACAATGCCGTCAGCCGGAGTATATCTCACTTCACCTGAATTGACAATTGCATTTGCTGCTAAAATTGCACTAATCGGAGCCTTGCTCTTTGGTTCTCCACCACCCAAATGAATTACAGGTTCCCCTTTTGCTCTGAGGATGGCTGCTTTTTCATTAATTAGCAGAGTGCCGGACTCACGAATTTCTCTTGCTATTAAACTTATACTCATAACTTTTAATATTTATTTGTTTTCAACAAAATATAAAAAGCAAAATTAACAAAATTTGAATTGACAAAGTATAAAAAATCAGGAATTTCTCTTATTTTATTGATTTTTGCATGATTGTCGGCTTAGAATTGAATTTGGTCGGCTGTCATTCCTGCTTCTCCCGAAGAAATCGGGGGCATGAAGGAATCAATGGCTGTTCCATTCAAAATTTATAATTCATAATTCATAATTTGTATTTTCACTTTCACTTTCCCTTTCACTTTCACTTTCCCTTTCCCTTTCACTTTCACTTTCACTTTCCCTTTCACTTTCCCTTTTTTTTATAATTAGTTATGTGATTATTGTTAATTTACAATTCTCATGGATAAATACATCAGACATAATCGCAAATCGATAAGGTTAAAGGAATATGATTATTCCCGAGGTGGATATTATTTTGTTACAATATGCACCTCTAAGCTAATGAATTTATTTGGCGAGATTGTTGAAGGTGAAATCAAATTGAACGAAGCTGGTACAATTGTCGAAAAATGTATTAAGGATATGCAAGTACATTTCCCGAGTGTTTCTATTGATTATTATTGCATCATGCCAAATCATTTGCATCTAATCATCATATTGAATGAAGCGTTATCCGTAGGGGTTCAAAATTTTGAACCCCTACAAAATCAATTTCAGACAATTATCCCATATTCTCTTGGCTCAGTAGTTAAAGGTCTAAAAATTGGTGTTACCAAATGGTTTAGACAAAAATCCCCAAATCAAAAAGTCTGGCAGCGTAATTATTATGAGCACGTCATCCGCAACGATAAGGACCTTTACGAAATCCGTAAATACATCCAAAACAATCCCTTAGAGTGGGAAGATGACGAGTATTTCACTGCGACTCACCCCCAAATCCCTCCTGTCCCGAAAAAATCGGAATCTTGATGGAGGGGGAAATGCGACACGAAACCCCTTACCCTGAACAAAATTACTTTTCTTGGTAATTAGTTAGGTGGATTTTATTAAATTGCAAATATTATTCCTACAATTAACACAAAATCGAGTACAATTATGAAAAAACTCATTATTTTGATTTTAGCTGTTATCATTACAGCTTGTGGAGAATCTAACAAACAAACTCAAACTGAATTTCAAATCATTTCAGAAGTCCCAAATGAATCTCTGAGTAAAGATGTTGTTAAAATTAGACTTAATAATAAAGTTGAAGAAATAGAGCTCAAAGATATTGCAGAAAACTTGAGAAGTGAAAGAAAGCAGTACGATAGGTTATGGATAACTTATTATTTGCCAAATATGGATGAAAATGATATTGCATGGGCTACCTCACATTTCACGCCAGAATTAAAAATCGAAATATTAGGTTCAACCTCAAATGAAGATTTAAATAGCACAAAAAATATTCAAGTCGATGGAGAAATAAAAGGTAAATGGAAAAGTGAACAAATAATGCCTGGTGTAACTTTAATTTTAGTTTTAGAAAAGAATGGCGAACTTATTTTAAAATCAGTCTTTAAAGATGGCTCTTCCAGTGATAAAAAATTAACACAAACAACAGAAAACAAAAAAAATAGATATAACTTCGATAATACTTTTGGTGAATATTATATTCTCGAAGATAACGGTAACCTTGGATTCTATGGAAAAAATGGAAAATTTGGTGAAGCTGAAATGGTAGATTAAGGAAAACTGATTTTCCTAATTTTTTTTTTGAATATATTCCTTTAGAAAAATTAGGTTTAACTGTATAGAGGAATAAATCATCTATAAATATATGTGTTAAAAAATATGAAATTTTTTGAAAAATTCCAGGAACGATTGAATTCTTCAATGAATGATTCTGATGTTGCTTATTTTTATGATTTGCTTCATCAAGGAGAATTCCTTACAAAAATTGTTACATTATTTTTAGTTTCAAATTTAAATAATGATAGAGAAAGAACCAAATACAAATACGAGTATAAGTTAGTAAGAGCAAATGCAATTGGTGATTTTTCAAATATAATTGATGAAATTATTACCGGACCACCATCTGAATTATTGAATTCTTATATTACTGATTATGAATTTAAAGAGCTTACTTATCGTTCAAAATTTAATGATTGGCAATATTTAGCCCAAGCCAAGCTTATTGATTGTTTTACTGCTTTTAATTTAAGTGTTGACAAAATTGGTACTAAAAGTCCCTTAAGAAATTGGTTTAATATATTTTCGAATTTTCGAAATAAAACACGAGGACACGGAGCACCAAAAGTAGAAAATTGTTCAAAGGCAATTATTCTTCTTAATGATTCAATTCAGTTGATTATTAATAATTTTTCTGCATTTAAAAGGCCTTGGGCTTTTTTACACAGGAACTTATCTGGTAAATATCGAATTTCATATATTAGCTCAAATAAAAATACTGAATTTAATTATTTAAAAAGTGAAACAAAACATAATCTTGATAATGGCATTTATTGTTTTGTTGACAATCCAAGAAAAATTGAACTATTTTATTCTAGCCCTGAATTAATTGATTTTCATATTACAAATGGTAATCTTAAAGCTAACGAATTTGAAGCGCTTTCATACCTTACTGATGACAGGATTTTAATAAATGCTAGTAATTATATGACGCCTATTCATCAACTTCCAAATAGTCATACTGAAGGGAGGAAAAATGTTGATGTTTTAGGTAATTCTTTTTCGAATTTACCCTTGACCAATGATATTTATGTCTCACGCCATCAATTAGAAAATGAATTAACTAAAATACTAAATGAAGAGGATAGATTCCCAATAGTCACTCTTGTTGGGCGAGGGGGTATTGGAAAAACAACATTAGCTTTAAATGTAATAAAAGAAATTGCAAATTCAAAAAGATTTGATATAATTGTTTGGTTTAGTTCAAGAGACATAGATTTATTGCTTGAAGGTCCAAAACAAGTGCAATCAAATGTATTAAATCAGAATGATATTTCAAAGGAATTCTGTTCCCTATATTTTAATGATGAAGAAATTCCAAATAAAATTGATTTTTTTTCTCAAGAAATGATCAGTAGTAGTTTTGGTAAAGCTTTATATGTATTTGATAATTTTGAAACTTTAACAAATCCAATAGAAATTTATGAATGGATTAATACTTATATCCGAAATCCTAATAAAGTTCTAATAACTTCTCGTATTAATAGAAATTTTAAAGCAGATTACCCAATTGAAATTAAAGGGATGACGGAAATAGAAAGTAAGAATTTGATTGATTTATTTTCTAAAGATTTGAACATTTTTGATATTTTAACAAAAGATTTTATTGAAAATTTATACTTAGAATCTGATGGTCATCCTTATATCATTAAAATTCTTCTTGGTGAAGTATCAAAATCCAATAAGTTATTTAACATTGAAAGAATAGTTGCAGATCAAGATAAAATACTGATTGCATTATTTAAAAGAACGTTCAATTTATTATCGCCTGCTGCTAAACGTGTTTTTTTAACACTTTCCAGTTGGAATTCTATAATACCTCAAATAGCTTTAGAAGCAGTTTTATGGAGGTCTGAAGAAAAAATTGATATTTCTGGTGCGATAGAAGAACTTCGTAAAAGTTCATTTATTGATATTATTGAAAACGAAAAAGAATATTATATTTCTTTACCTTTAGCAGCGAGCTTATTTGGTAAATCTGAACTTGAAGTTAATTCTGAAAAATTTAAAATTCTTGATGATAAAAAATTATTAATGGAATTCGGGATTGTTTCACAAACAAATTTAAGTTCTGGACTTTCAAGTAGAATTGAGAAAAAGTTTAAAAGTATATCTAAAAGGACTTCAAATGTTGAAGAATTTAAAAAAGAACTTCCTACTTTAGAATACATTGCTTCGAAGTATCCTAAAGCATATACCTTTATTGTACAAATTTTTGAAGAATTCAGTGATTTTGAAAATGCGAAATATTTTATAAGAGAATATCTAAAACATTCATTATTTCCTGAAGAAAAAGCAAAATTTTGGTTTAAATTAGCTGACATCTGTAAATTAACGAATGATTGGGAAGGAGAAGGTCAAGCTTTAATAGAATTAGCGTTAATACCTCAAGTGGAGTTTTATTTGATTAGTGAAGCAGCTAATAGATTAAATAATTGTTTTTATTATCACCCAGAGTTTAAAAATGTTCCTTATAAGAAAACATTATTGGATAATATTATTGGAGTTATGTCCAAAAGAATAAATGAATGTAATGCAATAGATTACTCTCGCTTAGGATGGCTTTTATTACACAATGATAATGCTTCTGAAGCAAAAAAAATGGCCGCAAAGGGTTTAGAACTTGATCAATTTAACCATAATTGTCAGCGACTTTGGTTGAAACTTAATTCTTAACTATCTTTTAATAGGGCTTAAAATTTGTTTGACTGTTGCTTGACAAATAATTAACTACGATTGTGAAAATATTCATAAATACTTGTTATATATAAGTATATGTGTTGATATTTGTTTGACTGTTGTTTGATTTATTAGTTTTTAATATAAATTAGAGGTTCTTATGAAAAACGAAATTCATAAAAGCACTTTACGAGCTGGCTCTCGTACTTATTTCTTTGATGTGAATAAAGCTTCGACAGAAAAATTGTATTTAGAAATAACAGAAAGCCGAAAGAAACAAGATGGTACCTACGAAAGACATAATATTATGATCTTTCCTGAAGATATCAAGCATTTTAAAAATGAGATTCTCGAAATATACGAACGATATTTTGTAGAAAAATAGGGATGTATTTTTCTTAATTCCCCTCTTATTTGAGGGGAATTAATTAACCCTCCACCCCCCCCTCCTCCCTCCAGCTAAACCTCAGGATATCCTTGCAGCATACTCCCATATACTTTGAAAACATGTTTTCTTCAGAGGTGAAATTTAATTTTTCTTGCAAAGTGAACAAAAACTTCTTTTTTTCGTAATTTTTTTTGTGATTCCAATTTATTAAAATTCTTTTTAATAATTTTGTTTATGCAAAAATTATTTACTCTATTTATTTTCATCCTCTTTTTGCCATTTCTTCTTTTCGGGCAGGAGGAAAATTCGAACTCTATTCATCCCCTAAAGATTGAACAAGCTCCGGAATTGGACGGGAAGCTTAATGAGGTTTGCTGGCAAAATGCTCAGAAAATTTCGAAATTTCTGCAAGTTGAACCGAATAATGGCGAATTGACTACGGAACGTACAGAAGTTGCCGTTTGCTTCACATCGACTCATTTATATGTGGGAATTTGGTGTTACGATGCCAATTCGGAAGAGATTATCCGCAAAGGGATGAAGCGGGATTTTGCAGATTGGCGTGATGATATTTTTGCAGTGGCTATAGATACTTATCGGGAGATGAATTCCGGTTATCTTTTCGAGGTAAATGCCAATGGTGCCCGTTATGATGCTCAGGTGGATGTTTACGGTTATAATGAGAGTTGGAACGGAATTTGGGATTGTGCCGCAGAAGTAACTCCGGAAGGTTGGTTTGCGGAATTGGAATTGCCTTTTTCGACTTTAAAATTCCCTGAAGCAAAAGTGCAAAAGTGGTCAATAAATTTTGCAAGAATTATTCAGCATAAAAATGAAAAAACACGTTGGCAAGGGTGGTCACGTAATAATTCGGTAACAACATTCAGAAATGCCGGTCTTCTGGATTCTTTGGTAAACATAAAAGGTAAAGAAATTTTGGAATTGAAACCCTATCTGCTTGCAGGGGGAAATATTAATCCTGATGATAATAAAACCGTTACGAAAGTTGGCGGAGATTTGAATTATCAAATCAATAATAATATAAAAGCAAATTTGACATTCAATACAGATTTTGCGCAGGTTGAATCTGATGAAATGAAGATAAATCTCACACGATTTTCGCTTTATTATCCCGAAAAAAGGGATTTTTTCCTGGAAGGTAGTACAAATTTAACAATGACGATTGATGGTGAATCGGACATTTTTTATAGCAGGAGAATAGGTATCCATGAGAGCAAGATGGTTCCGATTATTGCCGGAGCAAAAGTTTTGGGCAGAATAGATAATACAAATATCGGGATTATGTCCATCCAAACTAATAAAACCAATGATCTTGCCACAACTAACTATTCTGTTGCCAAATTCGACAGGCAGTTTAATGAGAATTTCTCCTTGCAGGGAATTGGAACAGGGATAAATCGGAAGGATTTTTACAATTATGTTTATGGTGGTAATTTCTTTTGGACAACCACGAAGTTTTTGGGTGAAAATAACCTTTTGATAGATGGACTTATTGCTCAATCGCAAACGAAAGATGCCGACAATTCACATAATTCGGTTTTTTCGCTTTACACCGCATATCCGAATGAGCTGCTGAACATGGAATTATTTTTCAATCAAACACAGAAGAATTTTGACCCGCAAATGGGTTATTTAAGCCGCAGTAACGTAAAAAGGATGTTCGGACAAATCACTTATCGTCCCCGACCTAATATTCCGGGAGTGAGACGCCTTTCCATTCAACCGATTGATATGAATGTTTACTGGACAGATGATACGAATGAATTGGAAAGTGCCGAATTTGAAGTGAAACCTTTTGGAGTGGAACTTACAACAGAGGACTATTTCGGTCTTGAATTCCGCAGAAGATTCGACAGGCTGGATGAAGATTTCGAACTGGCTGATGATTTCATTATTCCTGCCGGCCGATATTGGTTCAATTCCTATGCACTTGAAATTAATACTTTTTCCGGAAGAAAAATGACAAATTGGGTATGGTTGCAATTTGGCGATTATTATGATGCGGACTACTTTAATTTTTATTTAACTCTGGCTTGGAATATAAATAAGCATTTGAATATCAGCGGGGAATATTCATATAATAATCTCACAAGAGGTGATAGCAAGTTTATGTCCAATAGTATATTAGCTCGTATTGATTATGCCTTCAACCCAAAAGCGAACTTGGGACTTTTTGCTCAATGGAATGATGAAATGGACCAATTGCTATTGAACTTCAGAGTGAGTTTAATTCCGGTTATCGGCAGCGATATTTATCTTGTTATAAATCAAACTTATTCAAACTTACGGGTAAAAGCTGAACTTCTGGAAACAGTTGCCCTACTTAAAGTTGTATGGCGTTTCGGCATATAATAATTGAGAAAAATATGGGCGAGATACCCTCGCCCTTAAGTTAGTTTCTGCTATTTGCCGGAATTGCGGCGGAGTTTCCAAAGATACTGAGAACTAACGTTCAGATCAAGAGCAATTTCCTTGAAAGGTCTTTCAGCATTTTCGGTCATGTAGCGCTTCACGAATCGTTCAAGTCGTGAAACACGAGGAATATAAATATACATTCCGGAAAGAGTACGCATTAGGTTTCTCACAACGTCTATTCCCATTGCATCAGCGATGAGTGTGAGGTCTTCGGTCAAATCTTCTCTTTCAATTTTTTCAAAAATATCATTCATTTTTGTTCCTGGTTTAATAAATAGTGTTCATTTCTTCTTCAAAATTATTTTCATAATCAAAATCAATTTGTTTGTCCAATTCAATGTAATCGAAGTAACTTTCGCAAAGGAAGGAAAGCTCGGAAATAATTTCCTCTGAAAGAATTTGCTTTTTGCGTATCTGCCGGAAGAATTCATTTACTAAGTATGAGAAGAAAGCATTTTCCTCAAATTTGTCCAAATGCGCATCTGCATCGTGCAGGAGAGAGTATTTTGCAGGCAAACTTATCTCGATATTCTTTGCCTGATTGAGATTTGCAGCTTTAGTAACTGCTTTTGTTATATTATTTTTACTTTGCATTGCTGCTCCTAAATATATTTTTATTAATTTTGTAAATAAATCTGCAAAAGATAAATGTTATTTACTGCAAAAATATGTAATTTTTACATAAATAACAAGTAAAATAAACATAATTTATTTATGGATGAAAAAGTAATAAATCAGGAAATCGGAGAAAGACTGCGTGAAATTCGTCATATATTTAACGAAGGGACAAAGCTTTCCGCAGAGCAATTCGCTCATCTGCTGAATGAGACAAGAGATAAGATTATCAATTATGAAAATGGTCGTGCAGCAGTACCTTTGCGAGTACTTATTGAACTTTACAAAAGAGGAATAAACCCGATTTATTTAATAACCGGTGAGGGAGATAAATATGCAAGAAATTTTGAAGGGAAAAATTTAAAGAAGAAAATTGACGAAAAATTGAATTTGAAAGAAAACACAACTTATGCAGGAAATTTCAGGAAAATTCAATTATCTGAAGAAGAAAAAAATCACAAACATAGTGTAATAAAGGTTGCCGCAGGAAAAATTCCTAAATCGCCTAAAGACTTTTAAGCAAACCTCCATCCACAGGAAAATTAATACCATTTACGTAGCTTGCAAAGTCAGAAGCAAGGAAGCATGCGGCAGATGCAATCTCTTCTGCATTACCTAATCTGCCGGCAGGTATTTCCTGTATTTTATCCTGAACAACTTCACTAATCTTCTTTCCTGTCCGTTCGGAAATATTTGAAAAAAGTGACTGCAGTCTTTCAGTATTTATATAACCCGGTAAAATATTATTTACCGTAATGCCGTGAGGACCTAATTCTCTGCTGAGTGTTTTTGACCATGCAGAAACTGCACCACGTACAGCATTGGAGACTCCGAGATTATCTACGGGCTGCTTAGCACCAACAGACGTAATATTAATAATCCTGCCAAATTTCTCGGATTTCATGTCATCGACAACTTCTTGCAAAATTGTATGATATGCAAGAAGGTGCATTTGTAATGCAGCAGTATAATCTGATGTTTCTGATTTATGTGCAGGTGCGGGTTTAGGTCCGCCGGTATTATTTACAACAATGTGGAATTTGCCATATTGAGATTTCTTTTGCTGAATAACTTTCTGCAAATTTTCAAGATTAGAAAAATCTACTACAGCATAATCGAAAAATTGTCCTTCAGAACGGGGAAGCCCGGAAATTACTTTTTTTAAATTATCTTCGTTACGAGCGAGTAATAGCAAGTTAGCGCCGGATTCGGCAAACTTATGGGCAATAGCTTCTCCAATCCCCTGAGAACTACCGCCAATTATTGCATTTTTATTTATAAGAGATATTTTCATATTTTTTTTACATTAATGACGATGGAAAATTGAAATGAATATATTTTGTGTAATTGATAATGTATTTTTGTACGATAAGTGTAAATATCAATTCTGTAAATCTTCGTAATTTTGTAAGTTATTATTAAGTCAAAATTGAAAAAGAATGGTAATCAGATTATTTGTTACGGGCGGCACATTCGACAAAGAGTATAATGAATTGAATGGCCAATTATATTTTAAAGATTCACACATAAAAGAAATGCTCAAACTCGGCAGAGCAAAAACTCCGATTGAAGTTCGCACATTGATGATGGTGGATAGTTTGCAGCTTACTGATGAAGATAGAGAAACAATTGCCAAAAACTGCATTAAAGCAGATGAATCGCAGATAATCATAACCCACGGCACAGACACAATGGTGGAAACCGCAGCCGTGATTGCCGAAAAAGTGAAAGACAAAACAATTGTGCTCACAGGTGCAATGATACCTTATAAATTCGGCAGCTCCGATGGACTTTTCAATTTGGGTGCAGCAGTAGCTTTCGTACAATCTTTACCTTACGGAGTATATATTTCCATGAACGGTCGAATATTCAGCTGGGATAATTGCCGCAAAAACCGTGAGAAAGGCGAATTCGAGGAAATCCATCCCTAAATATCTTTTCATTAACTTTTCATTTTTTGATTAAATGGGGAGCATTGTAACTATTATCTCCTGCCTGTCTCGGAATCTATGTATTTCCCCCCTTTTTTTTACAAGGGGCTAGGGGGTTTCTGTTTTCGACCACCCCGTCCCGATTGCATCGGGACACCCCTCAAGAGGGGAATTTCTGGCTGTCATTCTGAGCAAAGCGAAGAATCTATGGCTGTTCAATTCAAAATTCAAAATTCAAAATTTAAAATTAT
>Ga0154569_165_pt1 | contig 19821 bp, 26 predicted proteins | sample RifGroF2_FD_115998 | JGI IMG/M metagenome (GOLD analysis project Ga0154569, IMG submission 115998) | Ignavibacteria bacterium GWF2_33_9
CTGCCGACTTCCGTGGTATGAAAGTGCCGGATGTATTAATAGGCGGCAACCATGCTGAAATTGAAAAGTGGAAACACGAACAAGCAATGCAAAAAACTAAAAAATTCAGACCGGATTTATATAATGAATGGATATAAACCTCCCACTTATATAATCATACTTCCTAAAACCATGGTCAGCAAGACCGGATTCTAAGTCTTTCTCCTTCCCGATAAAGCCCTGCCGCTCCTTCTCATTATCGTAGTGCAGTGGCTCTCCGTAAGGACCGTATATGTAGCGATTTGTAACTGGCTTGTCCTTTTAAATTCCTCTATAAACATCTTTTCGATGACCAATCCTGATAATTTCGATTATTAATTTATTATCTTCAATAGAATAAATTATACGATACTCATTCATTCGCAAACGAAAATGATGTTTAAGTTTTTCAATCTTCTTTACGCCTGAAGGTCTGGGCTCATCTTGTAATTTATCTATTATTGAAATTATTTTTGAAGCAACATTTTTTGGTAAGGACTTTAATTCCTTTACTGCAGACTTTTTCCAGAATATTTCATAATTACTCATACTTTTCCAACGATTCTTTGACCAAATTATGAGGTATTAATTCCTCATCTTTTCGTTCAGCAATCGCTCTCAAATCTTCAATTTCTTCCAACAAAGAATAATATTCATCAATTTTCATCTGAATATCAGTTTTTGTCCCTTTTTCATCTGTTATATATTTAATATCGTACATATTAACCTCGAATATATATTATTCAAACGATAGACTGATTATTTTATTAAACCCTATCGGATTATTCCCTGAATACTGATACGGCGTTAAACCCATATACTTCTCTCCCGATAAATCGGGATTTCCGCTTTGCTCCAACAACAGTGGGTCGGTACTCGTAAACCTACCTGAAACATAATCATACTTCCTCACTCCGTGGTCAGCAAGACCGCTTTCGAGGTCTTTCTCCTTTCCAATAAAGCCCTGCCGCTCCGCATCATTATGAAATTCAGCGGTTCGCCGTAAGGACCGTAAATATAGCGATTAGTTACTTGTGGCATTCCGTCTATATTTTGTATTAACGCTTCCGTAGCTCCCACTTGGTCTTTAATCGTTGAAATGACAGTATATTTGATTAATATTCAAACAATTTAAACTTTTTTACTATCTAAATATAATGTTTCCGGTGCAATATCATGACCATTTGGAAAGGTTGGTACATTGAAAACCAATTTAACCTTGCTGAAATACTCCCAGTCTCTTAATTGATTGAAATAATCTGTTTTGCAGTATTGTTCCATATCAACAAATCTGATTTCGCCGTTTTCATAGATTAACTTTAATAATAATGGCTTAATAGGTTCGACTGCAACAATGGTATTTATATTCATAGGGCATTCTTATTATTTTAAAGGTTCAATAGGATAAAGTTCTTGACCATTTACTGCTAAATTCCAATCAGCTAATAAATCTTCTTTTCTCAATTCAATCCATGCTTGAACAACACGCAGTTTGTTCTTAGGTAAGTTCCCCGACAATAATTCACCATCAGGAATAGAGAGAACTGCTTTATCGTCTTGATATACCGCATGGAGGTGCGGAGAATGATGCTCCCTATTATCATAAAAGTACATATAAATAATAATTCCATAGAAAAAAGAAATACTTGGCATTAGCTAACCTACCTTTATACTTATTAAAAAGACTAAATAATCAAATTATTATTTTATTCCTAACTCCGTGGTCAGCAAGACTGGATTCCAAATCTCGCTCTTTACTGATAAAGCCCTGCCGCTCTTTCTCGTTGTCGTAGTGCTGAGGTTCTCCATAAGGACCGTAAATGTAGCGATTTGTTACGAATGGTTCCATCATAATTATTCAGAGTGTAAATATCTTGTTACTTCCCATTTATTATTCTTTTTCTTGTACCAAATTGCTCCTTGATTTCCATTAGCAATCGTATATTCAATAAATGCAGTACTGTCATCTTTTAATCGAAAATCCAAAACATTAAGATAACCATCAACAGGACAAATTGGTTTAACGATATCATCAAATATGAATAATTCGTTTGTAGTATCCTTGAAAGTAACGTATTGAAAAAATGGATATTTTATGATTTCTACTTTCACTGAATCAGGTTTTACTCTGTTTAATTTTGTTTCTTCTATCATAATCAGCCTAAATAATTCTAAAGTATCATTTTGAACAAATTTGGAATTAATTTCTGCTATTTTCTTTTTTAAATCATTATTTTTAATTGATATGTCATAAGAGTAAATTATTAAAGTAATGATAATTATAGACAATAAATATACAGTAAAATGTGAATTAATCATTCTTTTCATTCTTACCTCCTTCAATTCCATTAATAACACTTCCATCCATAGCTGGAATATCGCCATTTTTTATAGCATCCTCTCTATCTGTATTTTTTTTAAGATTAAAATCTCCCCAAATTTTTTTCTCTATTCTTTCAATTTGGGAATCTGAAAGTCCTTGAGTATGTAAATATTCATGGATAATTGTTAAGAAACTACTTGTTAAATATATTAAGGCATCAGATTTATTACCTTTTTTCAAGAGGTCTTTTGCTTTTATAACTTCTGCTGACCTAATTGAAAATTTGTTTGGGTCACTTTGCCAACCAAAATAAAGCATTTCTTCTAAAAAAGCTGTAGGTCCAGAGTTTATTTTGAAATCATTCAATAGTTTGGATTTTGAGATTCCTGAATACTTGGAAAGATTATTCAAGATAGTTGGATTATCATTTAAGTATTTATCTGCATTTTTAAGTAAATTTACAAACAATGGATATTGTTGATTGTAATCCGGCGATTTTAATCCATTAAAAGGTGAAACTTCACCCTTATATGGTATCTTGAATTTTCCATTATCATCAAGGAAATTGATAGGATTATTCTCTGAGTAATTATATGGACTCATACCATAAAACTTCTCTGATAAAGGATCTACACTCGTAAACCTCCCACTTATATAATCATATTTCCTCACACCGTGGTCAGCAAGACCGCTTTCAAGGTCTTTCTCCTTCCCAATGAATCCCTGCCGCTCTGCATCATTGCTGAAATTCAGCGGTTCGCCGTAAGGACCGTATATGTAGCGATTTGTTACAAATGGTTTCATCATATTTTCGAATATTTTCAACACAATTAACAACTAGCTATCAATTTAAAAACCTTTAATATCCAATTTCCTTTACATTTTACTAAATAACAACTATATATCTCACAATTATAATTATGTAAAACATGAACAAAACATCCTGCTTTATTCCCTTTATTATTAAAACCAATTTGTGATAAATAAATAATTGGACCATAATTGAAATCTTTATAAAATGATTCCCATCCTTTTTTATTCTGTATGTAAAAATATTTTAAAATAGTGTCTGAATCAAGCATTATAAACTTATTATTGTTGAATTTATCCAAATTATTAATATGCTTATTAGTACTACTATTTAATTTAATGAAATTTAAGGAAAGTTCCATGCTGAATTTTTCGAAAACATTACTTTTATTTTTAAAGATAATATTGTTCATATTAGTATCAATATGAAATTGAGTAATATAATATGAAACATAGTTCGAATCATTATTTAGCAAAATTTTGTTCAAACAGATTTTATATATTTCATTTTGGTGTAATATTTCTCCAGTTACATTACTATATAAAAAAATTAAAAATAATAATATCCAAGATTTTTTATACATTTTTAAAATCTCCTTAATATAAATCTATCATCTTAATAATATCATCAAAATTCTTATCAACATCACCAACAGAATTTATTGTTTTACCGAACACAGATTTTTCGAACTTTTCTCCTTTATTTTCATTTGATTTACTTAATTTTCCATAAGATGCTGATTGTACTGTTTCATGTAATAATAATATAATCATGAAAATTAGGATTATTCTCTGAGTAATTATAAGGACTCATGCCATAAAACTTCTCGGATAAAGGATCTACAGATGTAAACCTCCCACTTATATAATCATATTTTCGTACACCGTGGTCTGCCAGACCGGATTCCAAATCTTTTTCTTTCCCGATGAAGCCCTGCCGCTCCTTCTCGTTGTCGTAGTGCAGTGGCTCACCGTAAGGACCAAAGATATATCTGTTTGTTACAAATGGTTCTATCATATTAGTTTCTATGTTTAACTTGCTTTCCACTAATGCTTTCGTAGTTCCAATTTATTCTCCATGAAATAGTTCATAAACCTTACAAACACCTTTATCAAACTTAATAAATACTACACCGCCTATATAGTTTGGTTTTAGCGTCCCTCTTACTATCCAATATTTTTTTGCGTCCTCAATTTTAAAAGGAGTTTCATTATAAATTTCTTTACCGTATATTGGCAACCATATTACTTCTGCAAATTTAATTATATTTTTGGTGCTTTTCATTTTAAATTGCAGTTTCTTGTTATTTTTCTTATATTTAATTATCGTACAATCTTTTTTCTTTATATAAAGCGATATGTTCTCATTAGATTCGATTGTCTTAATATTACATTTCCAAAAATGTTTAACTGAGGAACAAGAAATTCTTAATTTATCATTTTCAATTCCAATACTTTCATTAATTATAATTTTACAAATATTTTCTGCGGTAACGGCATCAGGGACAATATTTCTATTAAATTCTTTAGAGTAAATAAAACTAGAATCCAATCCCGTGATTATTACTGTTACAAAAAGAATTAGAAATATAATTTTGAATTTTTTAATATTATTTTTCATATTTCTCATATTCCCTAATTATTGAATTTTGTTCAATATAAAAAGTTTTTCCATTACATTTTAACGGAATATCCCTTTTTTCTTTATTATACAATGTAGATTTATTCTCATATACTCTGGGGTCTGGAGGTTGATTTGAATTTATGGAATTTTCTTTATTATCTGAAGCTTTTAATAGACCAGACGGAGTGATTAAAAATCCTTTCTTAAAATTATTATTCTTTAAAAAATCTAAATCACCTCCCTTATCTGAAAAGTTTTCATCATCATAATCTGGACCACTTTCAGCTCCATGTGTATGGACAAAAAATACATCAAATTTTCCGGCAGGATAATTACTACTATATGGATTTACATTATGTGTGTTGCCAATTGCAGGTATCGAATAAGTGTAATAATTTTTATTTCCATCTTTAACTTCAAAAATCCATGATGAAATTTCTCTATCTTTAATTACTGAAATTGGATTATAATTCTTTCCAAAATCGTGAGCTGCTATTTCTGGAGTTGAAAACAAATCACCCGGCAATAATCCATTTCCATCTAAAAATGTTATTGGATTATTAAATGAATATTGGTATGAACTCCATCCATAAAACTTCTCTGATAAAGGATCTACACTCGTAAATCTCCCAGAAATATAATCATATTTCCTCACTCCGTGGTCAGCTAAACCGGACTCCAAATCTCTTTCTTTACCAATAAAGCCCTGCCGCTCCTTCTCGTTGTCGTAGTGCTGAGGTTCTCCATAAGGACCGTAAACGTAGCGATTTGTTACAAATGGTTTCATTATGTATTTACTTCTTCTGAAGACTCTTTCTCCTTCAATTTGTTTTGATAATCAATTAAAATATCATAAAGTTCATAAATGTCTTCTTGTTTCCATTGCTTACCGATATAGGCAAAATCAGGCCAAATTTCAAGGATTATTTTATCATTTTCATATATTTCTATAACATCAATAGAATCCATATATGTAACTCTTTTATTCATATTTACTTTACATAAATTTATATTAAATTCAATTTCATTTTTCTTACTATTTCTATAAAATAATGTTTTACACTTTTCTATTTCGATTTCAAGTTGAACTAAATAATACCAATTAAATATTCTACTTAATAAAATATTTACAATAAAAATTAAAAACAAAAACGAAAGAAGTAATACAACATTAATAAATGAAATTTGTATATATTCAAATGTGAATAATAAAATTATTGGAATTACAAATAAGATAAAGAATGGAATTAAATCCCTTAATATCACTCTGTTGTAAAATGAAAGGTTTTTTACAGATATTTTCAAGCCTATTTCATTATGAATAATTTTCATTCTGAATACCTATCTTTGAGGAGAAATTTCAGGATTTGACGGAAGTATTTCTGTTCTTGTATTCTCATCTAATTCATTGATTGTATCAGCCGCTTTTATATTCTTAAGGTTTTTACCTGAATTAAATATTGTGTTAACATCAGAACCCAATATTAAATATTTAAAGGGTGAACTGATTTTTGAAGTAAAACGAACATCAATTATTGAATAACCAATATCAATTACATTTGTTGCCTCTTGATTTGTTTTCCCCATTGAAGCATCAATTACTGATCCGGTTAATAAGCCAATAAATGAGTGTTGAACCTTGTCTGTTTCCTCAGTTTTACCTGCTATTTCACCGTAAGCACCAATTCCATTTGTTACCATTCCTGTAAGTCCGCTCATCAATGAAATTTCATTCCAAAGAAGACTACCCATTGCAATATTAACGTTTGACAATGCACCGACCGATAAATATGTTGCCACACAACTTCCAACAAACCCAAGCGAATATAATCCAGGAGTAATAGTAGAATTAAATCCTTTATCAAAATGAACTTGTTGACTTTGGCTCATCTGCGAATAAGAATATTGCAAACCCCATTGATTTCCATCATATAATCCATTTTCATCTAATCTTAAAACAGGGTTGTTTCTAGTGTAATGGTAGGGTGTAAAACCGTAATACTTCTCCCACAGTGGGTCGGTACTCGTAAACCTCCCGCTTACATAATCATATTTCCTAACTCCGTGGTCAGCAAGACCGGATTCTAAGTCTTTCTCCTTACCAATAAAGCCCTGCCGCTCCTTCTCGTTATCGTAGTGTAGTGGCTCTCCGTAAGGACCGTATATGTAGCGATTTTTGATGTAAGGTTACCTCATTACTGTATTTTAGTTTTTCGTAATTGTTCAAGATTAATTAGTTCTTCAAAAGTTTTGTAGAAATTAAGAATTTTAACGTTTTTATAAAAACTTATATCTGATACAAAATAATTGTAATCAATTAGAACTTGATGAACATCGATTTTGTTGTAATGACCATGAAAATCTGGGAATAAATTTTTTACTTGTTCTGATGTTAATGTAGTGTATAATTGCACAGTAGTATCATCTATTTTTTCTGATATTTCTAAGGAGTATTTATTTTCTTTTATATCGTTAGGTCTATTTACATAACAACAAACAAATGAGAAGGTTTCCAAATTATCGTATATTAAATCTTCATTATATTTATCGATACTAATAAGAAAAAACAAAGGAATTACCTCGGAATTAGCCATTGGAATATCTTTTAAGTATCTAATTTCCAAGTAAGATGTTTTCGCAAAATGATTTTCTTTATTAAAACTATGAACAAAATGAAATTCATTACTATAATTGATTATTTGTTGATAAATTGTACAATCTGTTCTTTTTATTTGTTTATAGATATTTCCTACTTGATGTTTTGAGAAATTTTGCAAATAAGTAAATGTACTGTAAACATCTTCTTTTGAATTATCATGATTGTTACATCCATTATTTATAATAACAAAAAATAATACGATTGAAATCTTAACTAAACTATTCATTATTGGTTACTCCTATTATTTTTTGACCTTCAATCAACATACTATCTATTATTTGATCATATGTAATTTCCTTTTTTGTAAGCTTAAGATAATAATCTTGTTTAGATCCCTTTGTAATGTAACCTATATCAGCAATAAGTTGATCTTTTAGTTCTTCTCTTGTAATTAACCCTGCAGCAAGCATTGCACTCCAGGCACCGTATTCATTATATCCCATTTTATGAACTGTCTCGTGAAATAAGGTTGGTTCAATTCCTATACTATTTTTAAATGCATTAATAAGAATTGGTGTGCTCAAATCACCTGGAATTGTTTCCCCTCCTTCATCAGCTGACATACCTCCAACAGTAACTATTTTGATTGAGTTACTAATTGCAAAATTTGCTACATTAGGAGCTATCGATTGCCAATTTGAAACTAATTTATTAGATTGCGATTGGATTTTACTTGAATTAAATCCAATTGTATAGAATTTTTGGTTTTTAGTACCATTCCAATAAGATTTATCTTGATATTTGTCTCCATTTATGCTCCAAAACCACTTCCCATTCCCATCCAACAAACTCACCGGATTATTCCCTGCATATTGATACGGACTTAATCCATAGAACTTTTCTGATAATACATCTACAGAAGTAAATCTCCCACTTATATAATCATATTTTCGTACACCGTGGTCAGCCAGACCGGATTCCAAATCTTTTTCTTTACCGATGAAGCCCTGCCGCTCCGCATCATTACTGAAATTCAGCGGCTCCCCGTAAGGACCGTAAATATATCTGTTTGTAACTTGTGGCATTCCGTCTATATTTTCTATTAACGCTTTCGTAGTACCTACCTGGTCTTTATTTAATTGACAATTGATAATTGATAATTGATAATTATTTCTTTGTTTCATTTCTTAATTTAGTAGTTTTTATAATAGAAGATAATAATTTTAATATTTCTTCGCAATCCTGATTGATTGAACTATATTCCCTTTCTCCTATTTGTTCGCTGTCCTTGAGTAATCTTAGCCAGTAATGAGTTTCATTTGCTTCCTTATTTGCAATTGATAATTTATGAATAAAATCCAATTTCGATTCTGCTTGTAGTGCTTCCTCTACTAATGCACCTATAGCGGTTCCGCTCCTAATAATCTGTTTAGAAAGGATGAATTCTTTATTCTCTTTTCTAAGATTTTTCTTTTATTAAATTATTGGTTTTCATTATCATTTGCAATTATCATATTACAAATTTACTCAAATAATTTCTATAATTATCAATTATCAATTATCAATTATCAATTAAGGAATGGATTCTTCAGTCGCAAACTCCTTCAGAATGACAGCGAGGCCGATTCTGTGTCCCCGATGTCCCTAAAGTCCCTAAAATACAGATTCCTACATTCGCAGGAATGACAATAAGGGAATTAGGAAATACTAAACAAATTTTAGAATAGTTTCATAAAGAGATGTTTGAAGATTGGTTTTGAGCGAATTTTTTTTGAGGCTTCACGAATTTTTGCAACTTCTTTTTCTGTTACAAACGAAGTTCCAATATTATTCTCATCGTCATTAGAACCATGAAAATCTGAGCCACCGGAAATGAGCAAATTATTTTTTTGTGCAAAATCACCATAGAATTGTCTCAAATCCTGATTATGCAGTGGGTGATTGACTTCAATTCCATCAATCCCATCTTTAACTACTCTATGAATTTCATCCATATTAAAGAAGTTTGCAGGATGAGCAAGGATAGCAACTCCACCGGCTGAATGTATTAATTCTATTACCTTTTTTACGCTTAAATTTGATTTTGGTTGGTAGGCAGGTCCATGGTCGTAAAGAAATTTATGGAATACTTCACGTGAATCCTTGGCATAACCTGCTTTAACTACTGCCCTTGCAACATGCGGCCTCCCAATGGGAGCATTGCCGGCCTGTTCTATAATACTTTCAATTGATATGTTAATACCCAAACTACTGAACTTTTTCACCATAGTTTCAGCTCTTTGCATTCTTTCAGTAAAATAATTGTCAAAATGTTCAACAAACTTTGGAGTATCCAATTGAAAATCTAATGCAACAATGTGATAATCCTTGCCACCTTGAAATGCACTTACTTCACAACCATAAATGAAATCCAGTCCAAATCCTTTTGCAAGTTCAGCTTCCTGTGGAATATTGCTAATAGTATCATGATCGGTAATGGCAATATGTTCAATTCCTTTTTTCTTTGCCTTTATCATTAAAGCATTTGGAGAAAAAAGTCCATCCGAATGAAAAGTGTGGTTATGTAAATCTGCCTTACCCATTAGTCTAATTGACTTATGAGTTTCTGCAATTCAGCAACGAAATTATCAACGGGGATAATAAGTCTTTCGCCTGATCTGCGAAGTTTCACTTCTAATTCACCTTTTTCCAATCCACGATTACCAATAATTACTTGAATAGGCATTCCAATCAAGTCAGCATCATTAAATTTAACTCCGGGACCTTCATTGCGGTCATCATAAAGCACTTCAATACCCTGAACAATCAATTTATCATAAAGTTCATCGGCAAATGTCTTTACATTTTCGAATTTGTTTGCTGCCAGAGTTAGAATGTGTACAGTGAAAGGCGCTAACGACTTATTCCAAATTACTCCCTTATCATCAAAATTTTGTTCAATGTAAGATGCTAAAATTCTTTCGATACCAATTCCGTAACTACCCATGATTATTGGTTTTTCTTTTCCTTCAGAATCAAGGAAACGTGCATTCAGAGATTCACTGTATCGTGTGCCAAGCTTGAAAATATGACCTAGCTCAATGGCTTTCACAATACGAAGAGGTTTGCCTGATTCAATTGAAGGCTCACCATCCTGTACTGTTCTCAAATCGAAATAACCCTCAATCTTAGCATCACGGTTAATATCAAGATTTTTAAAATGAAAACCATCTTCATTGGCACCGGAAACAAGACCATTACAATTTTTCAGCAAATTATCAGCAATAATTCTCATTTTTGTTTTAAGACCATAAGGTCCTATGGAACCGGCATTTGCACCCGTATTTTCAAGCAATTCAGATGATTCTGCAGGGCGGAAATTGTTTGTTCCCAATACTGATGAAAGTTTTGTTTCATTCAATTGGTCATTTCCACGCATCAGAATTAATATTGGTTTGCTATCTGCAACATAAACTACGGACTTAGCGCAAACTCTTTCATCTAACCCGAATTGTTCCACTAAATCATCAATTGTCTTAGCATTTGGTGTAGCAAATTTTTCAATTTCAGCATTAGCTTCATTTCTTTCTAAAGGAGTCAATGCAGATGTTGCAACTTCTGAATTTGCAGAATATCCTGCATCATCAATAGCAACTAAATCTTCCCCGGCATCGGATTCAAGCATGAATTCTTGAGATTTGCTTCCACCCATTGCACCGCTGGAAGCTCCTACTACGAAGTATTTTAAACCACAGCGGTCAAAGATTTTGCAATAAGCATCATAATGCTTTTGGTAATTCACATCCAATCCTTCGTTACTGGTATCTAATGAATAAGCATCTTTCATCGTAAATTGGCGACCACGCAGGATACCTGATTTTGGACGTGGTTCATTACGGAATTTCGTTTGAATCTGATACCAGATTTGAGGTAATTCCTTATACGATTTTATATGATGAGCAGCATGGTAAGTAATTATTTCTTCATGGGTTGGAGCTAATACAAGTCCTTCACGATTTTTGATATGAAACAATACATCACCCATTGCTTCCACTCTACCCGTTTGTTCCCAAATTTCAATTGGATTGAGTGCAGGAAGCAAAAATTCTTGAGCTCCAATAGCATCCATTTCACTTCGTACAATGTTGATTGCTTTTTGGAATGCTCTAAATCCTAGCGGAAGGAAAGAAAATATTCCGGCACCCACTTGTCGGACAAAGCCGGCACGCAGCATTAAAGAATGAGAAGGAATGTGAGCATCACTTGGATTTTCACGTAACGTTGGTATAAAATAATGAGATTGTTTCATTTTCGTTTTAAGATTATTTACAAAGTTAAAACTCCGGAAAGTAATTTTCCGAAATTGTTGAAAAATAATTTACAAAATTAGTCATAATTTTTTAAAAATTATTGCTATAATTCAAAATAAATTTCGTAATTTTGTAATTCCTTAAAAAATTAAAGAAAAAAAATGGCTAAACAACAGACATTCGGTGATAAACTGAAGAAGAATAAAGGAGCAATTAAGCCTACAGTTAAAATTATTAAAGGCTTTAAAGGCGAAGATGGTCACACTCATTTCATGGAATCTTTCGTGAAAGTTGAGGATGTTGCTTCAATTGATCAATTAGAAATTTCTAAATAGGTAAATATAATATGAAAAAGGGTATTCATCCATTCTACCATACAGTAGAAGTATTGATGACTGATGGAAGTACTTTCCAAACACGTTCATGCTACAAGAAGGATAAAATGGTACTGGAAATTGACTCCAAATCACATCCATTCTTTACCGGAAAACAAGTACTTGTGGATACAGCCGGTCGTGTGGATAGATTCAATAAACGTCTTGAAAGAAGTAAAAATATTCAGGAGGGCAAGAAGAAATGATTGGTATTTTTCCTTTACAACCAGAATCAAACACTAAAGGTAAACAAAGAGTTTACAAAAAAAGAACTAATCCAATAAAAGGTCAAAAAGTTGTTGACTATATGGACATCAAGTTCTTATATCGCTTTATTAATGACCAAGGGAAAATTCTTCCTGCACGCATTACAGGTCTTTCTGCATATCAACAAAGAAGAATGAAAAGAGCTATTAAATATGCTCGTCAGATTGCTTTGATCCCATTCGTAGGTCAAGATTTATCATAATCTTTGCAGATAATATATTTGAAGAAATCCCCTACTTTGGGGATTTTTTTTTGTAGTTTTGTAATTATTCATTTAAGTGAAAACAAATGGAAAAATACTTTTTCGAAAAAAAATATTCAAACCTCAATTTTCATGATACTCCTTTGTTTTTGGGAGAATATGAGGATTGTACTTTTACATTTTGCGATTTTGAAGCATTAAATTTATCGGAATATAAATTTGTAAATTGCAGATTTGTTGGTTGCAATTTGAGTAATATTCGTACTGATGGTACTACATTTCGGGATATTTCATTTAAGGATTGTAAAATGCTGGGATTAAGATTCGAACAATGTAATCAGTTCGGACTTGCCTTTTCTTTTAATAATTGCATTCTCTCACATTCCTCATTCTACAAACTTGATATTCCTTCAACAAATTTCCAAAATTGCCAGCTCAAGGAAGTTGATTTCTCTTCTGCTAATTTAAGTAACTCCTCAATAAACCATTGTGATTTAACAAATTCTCTATTTCAAAACACAAATCTTACAAAAGCTGATTTACGAAATTCAGTAAATTACGCAATTAATCCTGATTCGAATAAAATCAAAAAGGCAAAATTCACTATGCCTGAGGTACTATCTCTCTTGGATAAGTATGATATAAAGATTGAATAGAAATTATCGTGTAGAGACACGTTGCCACGTGTCTCTACTATTTTACTACCTAACTACCATAAATTTCCATACTTCACTGCCTGCTCGCAGGAAATACGTTCCTGTCGGCAGTGCAGACACATTTATTCTAATATTCCCCTCTTGAGGGGTGGCATCACGAAGTGATGACGGGGTGGATGTATTAACACATTTCCCAAACACATCGTAAATCACAATCTCCTGAGGCATAACTATACCCTTAAGAGTGTAGTTGCTCATATCTATAGTAATATAGTCGGTTGCCGGGTTGGGGAAGATGGTTGCAAAGTTTTCAGCCTGTTTTTCTTTTACACCCAAACCTATTTCGTCAAGTTCCATTCTGAAAACTCCATTATCTGTTGCTACAAATAAATATTTCCCATTTGTTATGAACTTATTGATTTGTTTACTTTGAAGTCCTTCATTTAATTCAATCCAACTTTCACCATAATCCATACTCATATATGTACCATTATCCATGATACTTACAAATAATGTGCTGTCATATCCGAAAATTGTTAGTGCTCTGGGATAGCCTTTCCCATAAGAGAATGGTAAATTGGATGTATTCATTCTCCAACTTACTCCATCGCTTTCTGAAACATATAAACCTGACTGACTAAAAAATGAATCCATATTGTTTGTTGTTAAATACAATTTGCCATCAAATTTAATCATATCACTAAATGTTTTTGAATTAGGTGCCATGTTATCAAAAATACCATAATTCCCATTTACCCATGTTTCACCTTCGTCAAATGAAACTGATAAACCTAAAAATTTAGAAAATGTGTACCAGATATTATCAAATATTTTTATTGTCAAGCCATCCATAGAATATATTGCATTCTCAATTTTTGTCCAATTCAAACCATTATCATATGAATAATAATAGCCTGCATTTCCAGTACCAGCAAAAATTCTATTTCCCGAAATGCTAAAAGAGTAAACAGGACCACCAATTGATTGGTCACAAATCATTGAGAAAGTTGAACCTGAATTGCTTGTATAATACAAACCATTGCTTGTACATAAATAATATGTATTTTCATCAATTGCTTTAATTTGATAAATCGTTGTATTTTCAAAACCAGAAATCTTAGTCCAGGTATCACCGTAATTTGTTGATTTAAAGAGACCAAAATTCTCTGTACCTATTAAGATTGATTTTCCTGCTTTTTCCATTGTGCTAACTTTGGCATTGATTTTTTCAATTTCAACATTTTGCCATTTTTCATTAATGGAATTTGTTGAATACATGCCCGTTTGGTAATAAGGAGCTACAAAATACTTATCATGAGAATTAACAAGATAGTTCAAATCACTTAATTCATATGGAAATTTACTGTTTTCTTTCCAGTTATCGCCATTATCAGATGAATAATATACCTTGCCTGCTTCTGTGCTAATTAATATTGTATCCTGTAATGATGTAATAGATAATAAGACATCATGAATATTAGGGTCCTCATATTCAATAGGATTTTTCTTAATCCAATTAGAATCAATATCATCAAAATAAATTAGTGGAGAACTTGACACCAAAAACGTACGTTTTTTTACCTTAATCATTTTAGTAAATAAGTCCCCGGCCCGAATATTTTTATTTAATATGAAGGTGTTACAAGTATCTTTAGAATAATGCAATGGATAATCCATATCATCAGAATGGCCACCTACAAAAAGTACATTATCAATAAAATCTAAAAATGTTGCACCAAAACTTTCATCTTCTGTTTTTATCTTTTGGTGAACCCAATTTGATCCCAAATCAGTTGAAACAAATAGATTACCTTCATAATTTCGATCCCAAATTCCACAGTAAATCTTATCGCCAATTGAAACTAAAGCTCTCGCATTAAGCCATGGATAAGAATCAGGATATTCTGTAATTTGAATTCCGTTATTTCTGTTTTCCCATGATTTTCCATTATCAGATGAAAAAAATACTCCGTAATTATTTGTTCCTACAAAGAAATTATTGTTCACTTTTATAAGACTTGTTACAAAATATCCGTTTAACCCCCAATTTTCCCAGGAAACCCCTCCGTCCGTTGAAACAATTAGACCGCATCCCGCTTGATTATCCCAAATTGTATTGCTTGAAATACCTGCAAAAATAGTATCACCAATAGTTTTCATGAAGTTCACATAAGGTTCTTGTAATTTTAATCCATTATTTACAGGCTCCCAGTATGAATAAGAATAAACATTCACAAAAAGTAATATACACAAAATGTGAAAAGATAATGAAAATGTTTTCATAAAGTTACCCTCAATGTTGTTTTGTTTTTAATTATCAATAATTACTACCAAATAATCTTTTCATAATAATTATTAACGTTTCCATCTGTATTTATTACATTAATTGAGAGGATTGTAAACTGATGAGTAACATTCAAAATCGATTTTAAATCTAATTCAAATGTTTGTTTTCCTTCAATTTGGTAAATATTGTTGCAGAGTAATTTTCCATTGATATCGTAAAATGATATTAATAAGGCAGATGTATTTGAAGTACAGTTCGCAAACAAGTTATTATTTATAACTTTGTAACTAAACAATTCATCTGTATTTTCAACAACACCTCTTTTTTGGTATCTATACCAAATAATTGGCAAATAAGAATCATCTGCAAATTCATTATTTGTTGAAGCCTTAACGTAATCTATACCTGATAATTCTGGAAATGAGATTATATAATTATCTGGATAACTTATTGGGCTTATTTCTTGTTGTAATTGCCATGTGTCATTAACTTTGTAATATATTTTTACTGATTTTTCAATATTGGGATATAATTCATATTCAAAGTGCCAGTAATAATCATCTTTTTCGTTATAATATATCCATTCCTTTCGAACACTAGTACCATAGTAATCATATGAATTTGTATTTTCCCAGCTTATATCTAAATAACAAGGTAACAATTGGGGGCACATAATGCCATAAGAAAATTCGTCAAGATTTGGAGATTTCATCCAATGTTCATGTTCATCTAATGGAATTGGTGCTGTATTATCAAATTCATTCCTTGTTGGCCAATCGTTAGGCCAATATTGCATGAAGTCATAAATAGAATCAATGGAATTTTGTAAATCAGTACTATATTGAGCTTTGAATGCGTTATGAAATTCAAGTGAACCTTGAGCATCATCATCATCCATCCAGAATGCAAATAAATCAGCTCCTAAACCATCAACATCGTCATTATTTTTATTAATAAAATTATATAATGGTGAAAAATCGCCATCATTTTTAGAATCGTAAATGTTCCATAAATAACAGGCAAATCTTTCTGAACTATAATTTTTAGTTGTATTTCCAAACCTTCCTTTGATATCCGAAGTTGTTTGACCAGTAATTTTATATTGATAACAAAAAGGTGATATTTCCAGATTGTCTAAAGGAACTATTAAATCTGAGTATATATTTCTTTCCCAAATACGAAATGCATAAGAAAAGAACATTGCAAATGCCTCTGTGATTGTATAATATTGAGGTGAATGACTTTCGTGTTGGAAAGAAGTAGATAAATGATCAAAATAATGTCCGTATTCGTGTGACAAAGCTTGATTGTTGCAATAGGGGGTCCTAACAGTGATTATATAATTTTCATCATCATATTCCCCGTCAGCATAAAAAACATTTTTGATTTTTGTTTCAACTTGTGGAAGTACCACATCAGCAATTTCGTGTGTAAAATCCTTACAAAGTTTCAAATGCCTTAAAGCGGCTCCATCATAATATGGAATGGCAATTTGTTCCCATGTATATTCTTCTTCGGTTGGAATTAAAATATTTGGATTATTTCCAAAATTTGCGGTAGGGATATTAATTTCCGTTAAGTTTGGGTCCATATTGTAATAGACCTTACACACATTAAAAAAATTACCAGTTTGAGATTGTTGGTAAATATTTTTAATATTGTTAATTCTTATATGGTCTGATGGACTTGTAAGTCTTATTGCTACGTTTTCTTTTGCAATGAAAAGTAAAATATCATAATATCCATTGGTTGAACAATCAATATCACCAATGTTAAAATTTACGTCAAAAGAAAAATTTCCATCTTCATCACATTTTGCATAATGCACATGTTCTATTGGTAATGGATTATCTAAAATTGGATGAGTAATATTAACTGTATTTGATTTTCTAAAAAAAAGCCATACATCTGCATATGGTGATTTTGCCTTTGGGAAATTAACTTTATCTTCATAGGTTTCATAAGTTTCCATTTGCATTGATGCACCTAACCAATCTTGAAATAAAACTTTACCATTTATTGTAATATGTCTGTTTGGTGTATTTTGACAGGAGGTTTGTGAATAGTTAAATACTGTCAATTCATCATCAACATCATTAATTGATTGAATTTCCATTTTGTTACTTGAATCGAACTTAAAATTGACATTATAAGGTGCAATATCTGAATAACCGGGACATGTATTCCTCATCTTTATTATTAAATTCATTTGTGCTGCTGATGTATCAATTGAAATAAACGAAAAAGAAATAGTACCAACAGTGTCTGAAACAAAAACATATTGAATTGAATATGAATTTGTTAATGAGTCAATGAATTGAAAACTATTGTCAAAATTAACATAAGCAGTACAAGTGTCTTGAATTAATGTATGGTAATGAATTGTCATTTGTAATGTATCACCAATTTCAATATTTGTAACTTTATTGTATGTTACAGAATCTATTTTCATTGCTGTTTCAGTTGAGTCTGATAATGAAAATAGAAATTTTGTACTAATTATTAATACTACAAATAGTAATATGAACTTCTTCATATTAATCCTCTTTTTTTAAATGTTTGAAAAATTCTCGATAAGGTACTGCAGTAGCTCGAGAAGAACTACTATGAGTAAACCACGCATAGCATACTGCAATCGCAATAGCCAGTTTACTCACTAACTAATGCTCTGCAGCGAGGTCACTTCGAATTTTAATTCACAAAAGAGAATATACAATTTTGTGATAAATCTTGAAGGAAGATGTATGTTAAAGAATGCAATTTCTTCATGTTCTTTTTCTTCTAATAAAGTAAATACGATTTTACGAATTGGTCTAACCTTGAAGATATGGATTGAATTTGTATTGGAACTTGTATAATGTTTATTTGACGCATTTGTCCACTTAGATGGCTCAGCAGACATCTTATCGGTCATAATAACGCAAAATGCGAACAATAAAAATATAGTTAGTACTCTTTTCACATTTTATTTTGTTATTTAATTAATGAATAATTAATCTACAGACACAAATTTAATAAAAAATATTCAACAAACAAAAATAATTAATAATTATTATTTTAACAAGATGAACTATTTCTGATAAAATCTTTCTTACAGCCCTTTAGATAGTTAATAACAGGTTACACAATCTTTACTACCCCTTAAAATTAACATATCATTTACATTAATATTTGTTCATTATATTTTGAAAACTTTATAATTTAGTAGCAGTTGGTATAATATTATATTAGTAATTAGGCTCAACTAACTTTCGTGTTCTATCGTCTATAATTGTGATTAAAAATGGATAATAGATGAAATTATTAAGTTTAACACTCTCAGCATTTTTGTTACTCACGACTTTGGTATTTGCAGAATTCAAGCAAGACCCTCTTCCATACGCATATAATGCTTTGGAGCCATACATTGATGCACAAACAATGGAAATCCACTATTCCAAACATCATGCAGGATATATCCAGAAATTGAATGCAGCAATCACTTCTCAGGGAATAAACAATGATATTACATATGATGAACTCTTTTCAAATATGAACAAATACAATAATGCAGTGAGAAATAATGCGGGTGGTTCTTACAATCATAATCTCTTCTGGAAATTGCTGACTCCTGAAAAAAATACAAAACCATCAACTGACTTAATCAAAGATATAGAAAAAACATTCGGCAGTTTTGATGCATTCAAGGAACAATTCTCAAATTCAGCATTATCTGTGTTTGGTTCCGGCTGGGCATGGCTCATAGTAAATAAAGATAATAAATTGCAAATAATTACAACTCCAAATCAAGATAATCCTCTTATGAATGATGTTGCTGTACGGGGAATCCCTATTCTGACAATTGATGTTTGGGAACATGCTTATTATTTGAAATATCAGAATAGAAGAGCAGATTATATCGGCTCCTTTTGGAACATTATTAACTGGGAAACAGTTAATAATTTATATAGTAAATCAAAATAAAGCATGTTGCTTGTAGTGGTAGGTCTTTGACCTGCCTTTACACCACACAAAAAGGGGCGTTAAGCCCCTTTTATAGTAATGTTATTCTGAACGAAGTGAAGAATCCATGTTGTTCTTCCTCCTCTTGAAAAGAGCCCCAATAAAATCGGGATTTTCAAGGGGTAGGGGGAGTTCTGTATTCGTCTGTCATTCCTGACTTCGCAGTAATCTACCTCTTAATAAATTTCCGTACCTCGTCCCCAATTCGCACAAAATACACTCCCGGCAGCAATGCCGACACATTAATCTTTTGTAGGGGTTCAAAATTTTGAACCCCTACGTTCAAAACTTTATTTCCAAACACATCGTAAATCACAAACTCCTGAGGCGTAAATACACCCTTAACGGTGTATTTACTCATATCTATGGT
>Ga0154569_114_pt1 | contig 19673 bp, 18 predicted proteins | sample RifGroF2_FD_115998 | JGI IMG/M metagenome (GOLD analysis project Ga0154569, IMG submission 115998) | Ignavibacteria bacterium GWF2_33_9
AAATTTTGTTATGTTTGTAATGACAGCTAATTTAATTTTACGCTTCGTCTTCCATAACCCATACTTTTACGCTAGCAATAACTTCCGGATGAAGTCTTACTTTCACGTCGAAGATACCCAAGGTTTTGATAGCATCATCTAAAAGTACATTACGTTTGTCAATTTCGAAATTGTTTTCAGCAAGTTTTTCTGAAATCATCAAACTTGTAACTGAACCATAAAGCTGACCTTCTTCGCCAACTTTCATTGAAATTGAAAGCTGAACATTTGCTAGTTCGTCTGCAAATTTTTCTGCCATTTCTTTTTCTTTAACCATTTTAGCTAAAGTCTTGCGTTTTTCTATTTCAATTCTTTTCAGTGAAGAATCTGTTGCCATATAAGCCAATTCTCTTGGGAAAAGATAATTTCTTGCGTAACCATCTTTAACGTTTACTACGTCACCGATAGTTCCAATATTAGCTACATTTTTTCTTAAAATTATTTTCATCTCAATTCAATCTTTTTTTGGAAAAATACTCTTGATTATTCGTTGTCTTCAGTTTTTGTTTCAACTGATTCGACAACTTCATTAACTACAGCTTCATCAGCTTTTTCTTCTATTTTTTCTTCAACAACTTCTTCAGTTTTTGTATATGAAGAAGATCTTTTGTTGTCATTCTTTGAAGGTTTTCCGTCAAATACTTCAGGAATAAATGTAGTTTGACCTTCTTCGAGAACTCTTTTAGCACGAAGATCAACTAATTCTTGAGGTAATTTCAAAGTCAGGTGGCGAAGAATAGTATCGTCAAGTGTCAAGAATCTTTCCAATTGAGGAATAAATTCAGGCGATGATTGATAAACGGCATGAACATAATAGCCGTTATGTTTTTTATTGATTGGGTAAGCAAGTCTTCTTCTTCCCCATTTATTTACTTCTTGAACATTACCACCATTGTTGGTAATCTGATTCATCACTTTTGTAACGATTGCTTCGATATCATTATCTTCCAAAGCTGCGTTTACAATAATAGTGGTTTCATATAATCGGCGTTCACTCATTTGTTTTTTCTCCGAAATTCAAATAATATTTATTATTTGCTAATTTTTGTGTTTAATATTTTCTGTTTTTAATTATTTCTATTAAAATTGGTTTAAAAACCTTGTATCATTTTCGTAAAGCAATCTTATATCGTCCACTCCTGTTTTGAGCAGAGAAACTCTTTCGATTCCGAAACCGAATGCATATCCTGAATACACACTTGGGTCTATTCCGCCATTGCGAAGCACATTCGGGTGCACCATACCGCATCCAACTATTTCTAGCCAGCCGGATTGTTTGCACACACGGCATCCTTTGCCACCACAAAGGAAGCAAGTAATGTCCATTTCTGCACTTGGTTCAGTGAACGGAAAGAACGATGGGCGGAACCTGAACTTGCTGTTTTCGCCATACATTTTTTTGGCGAATACCATCATAGTTGCTTTGAGTTCTGCAAAAGAAACATTTTTGTCGATATAAAGACCTTCGATTTGATGAAATTCAGCCAGAGAGCGTGCATTGATTGACTCATTGCGGTAAACTCTACCTGGCATTATACTTCTGATGGGAGGTTTCATCCCTTGCATCACTCTGATTTGAACAGGTGATGTATGAGTGCGAAGTAATAAATTTTCACCATTTTTAATAAAGAATGTATCCTGCATATCCCTTGCCGGATGGTCCGGAGGGAAATTAAGTGCATCGAAATTGTGAGCATCGTCCTCGACGTCAGGACCTTCGGCAATGGAAAAACCCATTTCCGTAAAGATATTAATCATTTGGTCCATTGTCTGATAAACAGGATGCGCACTACCTATTGAGGATGTTCTACCAGGCAAAGTAAGATCAATTGTCGGTTGTACTGCTTCGGCAGATTCGAATTTTTCTTTCAATTCAGCAAAAGCATTTTCGACAAATTTTCTGAGTATATTCAGTTCTTTACCGAGTATTGGCTTTTGGTCCTTGGGAGCTTCTTTCATTCTGTCGAATAATACCTGAACCTTACCTTTTTTTACAAGATATTCAAGGCGGAATGCTTCCAAACCTTTCGAGTCTGTAATAAGGGAAAGTTTTTCCTCAATTTCTTTCTTTAATATAGGAACTTCTTCGAGCATTAATTTATTTGGTTACTTTTTCAACAATCGCTTTAAACACATCAGGTTTATTCATAGCAAAATCAGCAAGAACTTTACGGTTGATGAGAATATTATTCATCTTCAAGCTATTCATTAATCTAGAATAAGTTGTTCCGTTTAATCTTGCAGCAGCATTGATACGAACAATCCAAAGTCTGCGGAAACTACGTTTTTTGAGCTTACGACCCACATAAGCGTGGAGAAGACCTTTCTCAATGTGGTTTTTCGCTATCGTCCAAACGTTTTTACGTCTGCCCCAGTAGCCTTTGGCAAGCTTCATAAAGCGGACACGTTTACGATGCGATGCTACTTTGTTTGCTGAACGTGGCATTTTAACTCCATTTAGGTTTAACAATATTTTTTTAAAAATTGCCTGAAGGGAGAGCATCTGACCCAACGAGGCATAAGAATTTGGTTTTAGAAGAACATTACTTGCTTTGTGCTTAAAATCTTATTTCAATGCAAGCATTCTCTTGATTGCCGGTTCATTTGTTGGATGAACAAGCGTTGATTGGCGCAAGTTTCTTTTACGTTTCTGCGATTTTTTTGTTAGGATATGGCTTGAAAAAGCTTTTTCCCTCAAAATCCGTCCACTTCCGGTAATTTTGAAACGTTTTTTGGCTGCACCTCTTGTCTTCATTTTCGGCATTTTATCACCCAAAAAATTTATTAATAAATTTTAAAATAACTAACACTTTATTTTTAGTGTTTCAATAAATAATACTTTTGAAAAACTGTTTTCTAGTTTTTCAAAAGTAAAGACTTGCAATTTACGAAAAAATTATGAATCTTTTGCTGTTTTCTTCATTTTTGTTTTATCAGGAGAAAGAATTACATTCAATTTTCTTCCTTCCAACTTTATTGGTGAATCTACTTTCGAGATGTCTTCGAGTTCTTCGATAAATCTCTTGAGTAATTCTTCGCCAACTTCCTGATGGGTAATTTCCCTGCCACGGAACATTACAGTTGCTTTTACTTTATTTCCTTCTTCCAAAAATTCACGTGCATGCTTTGCTTTAAAGTTAAAATCATGTTGTGCAGTTCTCCAGGTGAATCGTAATTCCTTCATCTGTTGAGCTTGCTGCTGACGTTTTTGCGCCTTTTCTCTCTTTTGCTGATCGTAAAGGAATTTGGAATAATCAAGTATTTTACAAACCGGCGGTTTGGCATTCGGGGAAATTTCCACTAAATCTAGTTCACGCACTTCAGCCATACGTAGGGCATCTTTTACGGTAACTACTCCTACCATTTTTCCATCCTGGTCAATCAATCTGATTTCAGGAACTTTTATTTGATGATTGAGACGATGCTTTGATTTCGCTTCCTCTCTTCTTAGATTAGGTCTACTAAAAGTTTTCAAACTACCTCATTATTTGTGAAAAATAATTCATCTATTAATTAATTTGCAAGAAAAATCCATTATTTCTCTTGCAAAAAGTTTTTAACGTCTTTTAAGTTTATTTATTTTAATAATTTAGTTAAATAAATGTTAACTTTGCCTAAATTTTTCTTTAAAATGTAATTACTACATTTTTTTATTTACAATTGTTGCCGTTGCCTGGTCAGTTGAAGTTATAAAAATTTCTTGTACCTGTACATGAGCAGGTCTTGTCGCAGCGTAAATCACTGCATCGGCAACGTCATCTCCTGTGAGCGGCGTATAACCAACATATACATTTTTAGCTTTTTCTGCATCTCCATGGAAACGAACTATCGAAAATTCAGTTTCTACCAATCCCGGGTCTACATTCGTTACTCTCACTCCAGTGCCATTCAGGTCGATTATCATTCCTTTAGAAACTGCACGAACAAATGATTTTGAACCGCAATATACATTACCTGATGGATAAACTTCATGTCCAGCCAAACTTCCAATATTTATTACATGACCGGTGCGGCGTGATACCATTCCCGGTAATACTGCACGTGAAGTATAAAGCAAACCTTTAATATTAGTGTCTATCATTTCTTCCCAGTCTTCCAGACTGCCTTCTTGTATTTTGCTCATTCCCAAAGCCTTACCGGCATTATTCACAAGTACTTGTATATCTTGCCATATATTCGGAAGCTCAGCAATTACTTGCTCAACCGAGGAATTGTTTCTTACGTCAATTGTTCGTGTAAGTACTTCCACGCCGTATTTGGATTTGATATTTTCAGCAATTTTAGCAAGCTTTTCTTCTCTGCGAGCAAATAGAATCAAGTTTGCTCCAAGTTCTGCAAATTTATAAGCACATGCTTCGCCTATTCCTGCGGAGGCTCCTGTTATAAGTACTATTTTACCTTTTAAATTCATAATTCTAATCCTGTACTTTTTTTATAATCTATTAATTTTATATTTATTTTTCTTATTCAATAATTGAATAATACCTTTTTGGCTAACGAGATGACCTGCACCGATTACGATAAAATAAGTTTCGCCAGTCTGAAGATATTCCTCTATCTTATCTGCCATACCTATATTTCGAATATCCAAGAGTTTAGTCATAATACCTAGCAATTCAGGAAAATTTTGGACGCTTTTATTAATTTGTAAATCAATTGCTTCAGCATCTCCTTTTTCCCAAGCAGTAATCAATTGATTCATATCATTATTTTCGGACTCTTCATCTGTTGATTCAATAAGTAAATCTGCAAAATTATCAAATTCTGTTAAAAGTTTAATCTGACTTTCTGCATTTTCTATTTCCAAAATTTCCTTGGATTTTTCGGCTGCTTGCTGCGAAAAGTATATATCTATCCCATTTTCAGGACTTAAGGAATCCTGAGTTAATATTTGATTTGTTTGATATAAAATTGCTGCAAACCAAGGACGAAACATCGAAAGCATATTTTCCTGAAATCCCATAGAAGTGAAAATTTGGGTGATTTTTTCATAATTTGCAGGCTTTAATTTCTCGTCCAAAGAAATTCCATCTTGTGCCAGTGCATATCTTGCGAATAAATTTGGTTGGATTGAATTCAAGTCAATTTCTGTTACTAAGTAATTTGATTCTTCGAATGCTTTAAGCATCTTCTCGGGCAATGGATACCATTCCTTTTTGCCGTAATGAATTGAACCTAAAAGGTACACTCGTGAATTCCCAATTGAAATTTCATAAAATAAAGGATTAATTTCCTTTGAAAATAAATCAATGAATGAACCATGTATGAGGCTCAGACACAGAATGAAGAATGCTATTTGAATATTTCTGAATTTTGTCATATTTACAAAGTTAATTAAATTGTTCCTTTTGGTGCATCAACTTTGTAAATAAAAGTTTTTTCAATATTTTTATTTGGTTCCAGTTCTAAATACCACTTCAGATAACCAGTTTCTTTATCGAAATCAGCTCCGCTCTTTTCAAGTAATTTTACTTCAATGTCTTCATGAGTAGAAACGGGAATTCTTTCCTGCATAGTTATTTTAATATTATTTTTCTTCAGATTTATTATACTGATTTTCCAAGCAAATGTCTTTTGCACATTATTGCTCAAAAACTTAGTTTCAGTCATATCTTTCTGCATTTCACGTTTAATCACTAATCCTTTATCTCTTCCGAGTGAAAGTTGCAAAGTATCGGTACCGGAAGCGGGATCAATATAAGATTTGCCTACATAGGAATCTTCAAAATATACATTTGCTTCGCCAGGCAAAAGGCGGTACTGCCCCCAATTTGCAACTTTTGCTGTGAGAAATGCATCCAAATCCAGTTCCGGTGCTGTATAATATTCAAATGTTGCTTCCATTTCTTCGTGATTGAGTGTAATGCTTTTTTTTAAGCCGTCCGATTTGAGCGAATACTTTGCACTAGGTTTATATTCTTCTGAAAAATACTTATTATCCACAGTACCGATTACGTTCGCATCTCCTGAGCCTCTTAAATCTTTTGTAAGCACAGAGGAAACCTTATCTTCACGTAGTGAAAGTGGGCTATCTTGTTCGTAATATGTAACTTGTGGTTGATAAATTCGCAAATACCATGGGGAGAGAATTGGCAGCACATTATTCATATTAGGATTGCGAGTCGATAATGTCAGCTCTACGTCTTTCCAATCATAACCTGTTTTTTGCCAAGCATTAGCTTTGTAAATTATATCAATAGGTTTGTCCAATCCATTTGCACGTAAATCATAATATGGCGTCCAGCCTGCATTATTTGCGAAATAAGTCAATTCCAGATTGTAAATTCCTGCTTCTTCGGCGTTTACGATTGTTTCAATATAATAAAATGGATTTTTTCTGTACGGTTCCTTCATTTCGGCAATTTTTTTAATCAAATCATTTTTTAATTTTGTCAAATCCGTGAGTTGCAGATGATATTTCAAAAGACTTTTTTTGATTTCAGTCAATTTCAATTCATAAAATTGAGCAAATTTTGTCAAATCTTCTACTGTGATGGCTTTTTCTTTGCCGCCTTCCAATTTAAAATTCTGAATAATTTTTTGTTCTTCATTAAGTATTACTATTAATCCGTTAATTTCATTAATTTGATTTTCATAGTTTCTGAGGGAATCTTCAAGTTTCAAAATTGATTTGGGGTATTCAATTGGCTTATTATTATTTGCATTGTATTTGAAATCATTGGAAAGAACTGTAGTTTTAATTGGCATAGAAATGCGGATACTTTTTCCATCAATAGCCTGAGGTAATGAATCCAACTGCAATATGTTGCTGCCTTCATTCAATTTTACTTTGTAGTTATGGGTAATCATTGCTCCTGATTGGAAAACAGTTACTTTGTCGGGTGACTGAAATAAGTGTATTTCATCTTGTGAAAATGAATGGGAAACGAATAATATCGTTGTAAAAATAAGACTTATCGAAAAAATGGATCTTTTCATTTTTTTCTCACAATTAATTAGTAAATGAGGATAAAGAATCTATATTAAAACTCCTAAAATCAAAAATGTACTTCTTTGTCTATTATTATGGAACAAAATTTGATATAAAAAAGTTACAAAATATATAAAAAAATGCAAAATAAAGAAAATAAATACCTTTTTGAAGAAATTATTGCTCTTTCGACAGAGCAAATTAATGAAAATACAAAAAAGATTGACGAAGTATCTACCTTAGAAATTTTAACATTAATCAATAATGAAGATAAAAATGTACCACTTGTAGTAGAAAGTGAATTGGAGCATATCGCACAAGCAGTAGGAATAATTGTTGATTCAATAAAAAAAGGTGGTCGATTAATTTATATAGGAGCCGGAACAAGCGGAAGATTGGGAGTGGTCGATGCAAGTGAATGTCCCCCGACTTTCGGTGCACCTCACGGATTAATTATTGGATTAATTGCAGGAGGTCCAGCTGCTATGTTTGCAGCGCAGGAAGGAGCAGAGGATAATCCTTTCTATGCTAAAAAAGATTTACAAATGTTGAATATTTCCGAAAGAGATGTGATTTGCGGAATCGCTGCAAGCGGTAGAACGCCTTATGTAGTAGCCGGAGTTAACTTCGCAAAATCAAAGGGATGCAAAACGCTCATGATATCTACTTCCGAAAGAGAGCAGGTGCTCACCAAAGGAATTAATGCGGATGTTTTCATTTGTCCGCATGTCGGTCCTGAACCAATCACAGGTTCCACTCGAATGAAATCCGGTACTGCTCAGAAATTAGTGCTGAATATGCTCACCACTGCTGCATTTGTTCAGCTAGGAAAAACTTATGGTAATGTAATGGTGGATTTGCAGCAAACCAATGCTAAACTGAAAGAACGCTCAAAGAATATAATTATGCAGATCTGCGAAGTAGATTATGAAAGGGCAACAGATTTGCTCCAAAAATCAGGATCACATGTCAAAACAGCACTTATTATGGGGCTGGCAAATTGCGACAAAGATTCAGCTCAAACTCTGCTCGCTAATTCCGATGGGAAAATTAAAACTGCATTAAAGGAGATTGAAATTAGTGGATAGGAATCATAAATATTATTCATGCGAAGGAAGGTTAATAAACTTCACAGGAAAAGGAATGTGTCTTACATACCAATCAATAATCAAATATCTATATTCAGATAATTCCGTAATCCAATCCCAACTACTTTCACAAATAATTGACACTTCGCAGGAAGTCCAATGACTAATGAAATTTACTTATGTATAAAATATTTAGAAATATTATCGTTAAATCAATAAAATTCAAATTAAATAAAATGGTCAAATATATTTTTATTTTTTCAATTGCACTTTCTTTCTTGAGTGGCGTTACATTGCAAGCACAGACTGAAATTTGCAATCAGTCAGAAAATACAATAAATAAAGTAAATCAGTTCCTTAGTTTTCCTTGCAGTAATAAAAGAGGAGCAGAATATGCTGAAGTTAACTATAAATATTGCGCAACCTTCATTGATGATAAGATTCAGATTGTAATAAATGATATAATTTACAGTGAAGATGTTCCATGCAATAACAATATTCCTATAAAAATTCTTTTTTCCATTTTTTCCAATAAATATATTCAGGAAACTCTGCAATTAACAAATGGTGGAGAGTATAATAATATCATTGTATATTTCCCTGACTTAAATAAAACAGTAAAATCCGAACCTGCACCGTTAATGAAAAGTAAAAATTGCCTAATATCTTCTGCAGTTGACAATTCAGAATTTTTGGAATTTGATGCTACATTAATCATGAGGGAAAGTTGTGAAGAAGATATCAAACAATTATCTGTAGTGAAAGCCTCTTTAAAAATGTTAGATAAAGAAAAAAAGGGACTTTAAGTCCCTCTTCATTATGCCTGATTACCCCGTCCTGAAAAAAGTAGACAAAAATGGAGAAAAGATGGGACAGGAGCAAAGCACAAAAAAAGAGAAGAGAACTCAAAAAGATTACAGTCCAGCGTATTTTGTCGAATTTTGATTGATAAAGAAATATAATCTAATTTTTCGTAAATTGTATTTTAACTTTTTTGCAATAATTGAAAATGACTATACTCAGAGCAGAGAATATATATAAACAATACAAGAACAAGAGCCATGAAATGACTCAAGTACTTAAAGGCTTGAATTTTGAAGTCAATAAAGGTGATTTTATTTCAATCAAAGGTGCTTCAGGTTCAGGCAAAAGCACCTTGCTGCATATTCTCGGAGGACTGGATAAACCTGATGAGGGTAATGTTCAGTTTCTTTTTAATAGTCATTTTACTCAACTTTACAGCCTCTCAGATAAAGTATTATCAAATGTAAGGAATCAAACATTTGGATTCGTTTTCCAGTTTCACCATTTACTGCCGGAATTTTCTGCATTGGAAAACACCATGATGCCTGCTCTGATTGCAGCTCAAGACAGAAAATTTGTAGAAAATCATGCCAAAGAGATGCTCATCAAAGTTGGTTTGGAAGAAAAATTCAACAGTAAACCTTCAAATCTTTCAGGTGGTGAACAGCAAAGAGTCGCCATTGTACGAGCTTTGATTAATAATCCCGAAATCATTTTTGCAGACGAACCCACCGGGAATTTGGATAGTGAAAATTCAATAATTTTTTTAGATATAATCGATAAATTAATAAGCGAATACAAAACTACCTTCGTTATTGCTACACATAGCGACGAAATTGCTTCTAGAGCGGCAAAGAGGTATATTTTACAAAACGGAATATTAAATTAACTCTTTTTACAAATCCCCCAGTTGAGGACGGATAACAATTTCTTCAACCATAATTTTTTCACGTGAATTTAATTCAATCAAAGAAGAAATTGATTCAGCAACATCTTTTGCGGAGAGCATTCTTTGAGAATATTTTTCTCTAACTTTCGGATGCCAGATATCAGTATCGGTTGCACCAACATATACATTAGCGATTTTAATACCTTCGGTACGAACTTCTTCACGCAAAGAATCAAACATTGCTGCTACTGCAGCTTTCGAAGCAGAATAAACTGAAGAATTTGTGAAAGGTTTGCGAATTGCAACAGATAGTATGTTAATTATTATACCGGATTTTCTTAACAGCATGCCCGGCAGAACTGCTTTTGTTAGTAAATATGGAAATTTTAGGTTTATGTCCAAATGTGATTGAAGTATATTTAAATCGGTTGAGTCAAAATTTTTGAATTCACCAATTCCTGCATTATTGATTAAAACATCAATATCACCCGGAATCATTATTGAACTCTGCTGAAAATGATTTTCGTCTATGAGATCCATTGCATTAATCTCACAAAATTCATCACTATCGAGATTTAATTCATTTATCACTTTTTTGAAATTTTCGTAATTGGAAGTAGAGCCGGAAACCTTGTAATTATTATGCAATTTTCTTAGAATTTCCAATCCAATTCCACGTGATACTCCTGAAATAAAAACTTTTTTCATAATAATCCATAATATTTTTTTGCAAATTATAAAATTTCTACCAATATTATTGAAAAAAAATTTGTAATTTACATTTGACAATATGCTTAATCGATAAGGAGTTTTAATGAGTAGAGTAAAACAAATTGGAGTTTTCATTGCATTAATATCTTTTTTCCTTGTTTTCTTTTTATTCAATCCGGTTCCTGAACATCCTGAAGTTGGTAAAACAGCTGCAATTACAGTATTGATGGTTATTTTATGGCTGACTGAAGCAATTCCGTTAGCAGCAACTTCATTAATTCCGTTAATTCTCTTTCCTATTCTGGGAATAATCTCGGGTAAAGATATTTCGGCAGCATATATCAATTCTACAATATTTCTCTTTCTTGGCGGTTTTATGCTAGCTATTGCAATGGAGCAATGGGGCTTACATAAAAGAATTGCGTTAAAAATAATTTCACTTTTCGGTGGTTCACCAAATTCAATTTTATTTGGCTTTATGATTTCCTCAGGCTTCTTATCTATGTGGATATCTAATACTGCAACTGCTGTAATGATGCTGCCTATTGCACTTTCAGTAATTTCAAAAATGGAAGCTGAATTTGGCGAAGAAAAATCGAAAAATTTTTCTAAAGCAATTCTTTTAGGAATAGCTTATTCCTGTTCTATTGGAGGAATAGGCACTTTAGTTGGGACTCCTCCAAATTTAGCATTAGTTAGAATTTTCAATATTACTTTCCCTGAAGCACCTGAAATATCTTTTGGCACCTGGATGATTCTTGCTGTCCCAATTTCAATAATAATGTTGCTTGTTACTGCAATTTTATTATCGAAATTCTTATTCAAAATTGATAAAGATGTCCATCTGAAGAAGAATTTCATTAAAAATGAGTACAAAGAATTAGGTGAAATGAGATTTTCGGAAAAAGTGATTGCATCTGTTTTTTCGATAACATCACTTCTTTGGATTTTTCGGGCAGATTTTGATTTCGGTTCATTGAAAATTCCCGGTTGGAGTAATATACTCCCGAATGCAGATTACATAGATGATGGAACAATCGCAATAACAATGGCTTTACTGCTTTTTTTCATTCCATCAAGAACTGAAAAAGGTGTGATTTTAAATAAAGAAACTTTTCAGAAAATCCCTTGGGGAGTAATCTTGCTTTTTGGTGGTGGATTCGCTCTGGCAAAAGCATTTACTGCATCAGGTCTGTCGGATTATTTAGGAAATAGTTTGAGTTTGTTATCAAGTTTAAGCCCATTTTTCTTACTTCTAATTTTGAATTTTGCAGTTATATTTTTAACCGAAATCACTTCAAATACAGCTTTGACTCAAATGTTAATGCCTATTTTAGCAGCTGTAGGAGTGCATCTTGGGATAAATCCGCTTATGCTGATGATGTCTGCGGCAATATCTGCTTCGATGGCGTTTATGATGCCGGTTGGAACTCCTCCAAATACAATCGTTTTTGCTTCGAATAAAATTCAAATATCGGATATGGCAAAAGCAGGCTTTTTCCTAAATCTTTTAAGCACATTAATTATCACCCTGATGATTTACTATTTAGGGTTTGTTCTCTTTGATTTTGGAACATTTCCTGCATGGGCAACTGGAAAATAGTGAAATTAATTTTCGCTAATAATTATTTGAGATATACATAAATTATTGGTAATATGAAATATAGCAATTTTATTTACGACCAACGTAATAATTATCAAATGTACTGTTATTATAAAAATATAAAATTTCTAATTAATGACAAATCTGCAATATGTATTACAATCAATATATAGCGTAAAAGAAATAATATCATCAAATTGACTTTAATAAAAAAATAAGAAAAATTAAATTTTCGCAAAATAAATGAAAAAAAATAATAAATATTTGATAAAACTTGCTTTTTATAATTTTTTTTTGTAATTTGTACTTTGAAAAGTGATTAAATGTTTTAAAGTTAATTTTGAGTTAACTTTATATCAAGAGGAATTTAAGAGAAGTTCTTTTTTTTAACAAATTAATATTCACAAACACAGGACTTGTTATGGCAAGTATCTCTACCAAATTAGTGAAATCTTCAATAATATCGAAGATTACAGCTTCTGCCGGTTCGATGTTTGTAATTCTCTTAGCATTTATGCTAAGCGGAATTCAAGTATATGCCCAAAGTGGCTCATTCGTATCCGGTCAGATTGTGGATGAAGAAAGCGGCAAAGCACTTGTAGGTGCGTCGATTTCGATTCCCGAGTTGAGAATAGGCGGAGTGACGGACAAAGAAGGAAACTTCAAGTTCAAAGCTCCTGCAGGAAAACATACAGTGGAAGTCAAATACATTGGTTATGCCACTGTTACTCGTTCAGTTGTGGTCAAAGAAGGTCAAACCACAAAACTCGACTTACGACTTTCACAAAGTTCTATCAAAACAAACGAAATTGTTGTAGTTGGCCTCTCGGGTGAGGTTGACAAGAACAAACTCGGTAATACAATTTCTTCTGTTAACAATGACGATATCAACAATGTTGTATCTTCATCAGCAATTGATGCAATTTCCGGTCGTGTGGTAGGTGCCCAAGTTACACGTTCTTCTGGTCAGCCAGGTGCAGGTACTTACGTTACACTTCGTGGACGTAAAACATTCGAAGGTTCATCTCAACCTTTATATATTGTAGATGGTATTATTATTGATAATACTGCTCTTTATGACCCAAGCGGTACTCAGTCATTTTCCAACAGAGCTGTTGATATAAACCCGGAAGACATTGAGTCAATGCAGATTTTAAAAGGTGCTTCTGCTGCTGCTCTTTATGGAACTAAAGCCGGTAATGGTGTAATTATCATTACAACTAAAAAAGGTAAATTCACAAGTTCCGAAAAACCTGCCAGAATTACATATTCTGCTTGGGGACAAGCTGATTTCAAGAGTGGTGAAATTCCTTTGCAGACAAAATATGGACAAAGAGTTCCTTATACTACAGGTAAACCGGGTTCATCAGATTCTTATGCAATGGATGATGAAGGCAATCCATTACCGTTGCCAGCAGGGACAAAAACTTACGATCATCAGGATGATGTATTCCGTAACACTTTTTCACAGGAACATTCATTGACCATCAGTGGTGGTGTACCTCAATTTGACTATAGCTTAAATGGTACTTACCTCGATAATCAAGGTTATGTTATTGGTTCCGAATTGAAACGTACTTCAATCCGTGCAAATGTTGGTGTTTCGTTGTTACCAAATCTAAGTTTACAATCTAATACAAATTACGTAAACACAGATAATGATTTACCTCAGGATGGTTCCAATACATCAGGTATTTTGCTTGGTTCATTGCGTTCTCCTGCTGACTTTGACAATTTAGATTATTTGGAAGCAGATGGCACAATGAGAAGATTTGCGGGTTATGATAATCCTATCTGGACACAGCATAACAATACTTTCAATCAAAAAATTGGTCGTATATTCCATAGCACAGAATTGAAATGGATGCCTCTCGACTGGTTGACAGTTAGTACAAGATATGGCTTGGACTGGTATGATTATTTCTATAAAGAAAGATTGGCAGTTGGTAGTGCAACATCGGCAAAAATTGGTTCAATTGATTTGAGTCAGATTACAAACTTCCAGAATAACTTTGACCTTTCTTTCAATATTAATCGTTCTTATTATGATGGCGATTTAGAATTTGGTTTACTTGCCGGCTCTCAATCGATTTGGACAAACCGCCAAGTTGTTCAAGCTTATTCTGACCAAACACTTTCATTCTTCGATGAAATTCCTGCCGGTTCTAATAAGGATTCCTATAGTTCATTTACTCAATCCGAAATTCAAGGTCTATTTGGTCAATTAACAACAACATATTTGAATAAATATTCTCTTACTTTGGGTATTAGACGTGACGGAAGTTCAACCTTCGGTAATTCAGAACAATTCCATTATTATCCAAAAGCCGGAATATCTTACAATATGTCTGATGAAACTTTCTGGGATGGATTGAGAGGAGTTATAAATAACTTCAGATTAAGAGCAGCTTATGGTGAAGCTGGTTCTCCTGATCTGCCTGTTGCTTATGCAACAAACAATGTTTATGTAACTGATGGAAACTTTGATCCATGGACAATTTCATCAGAATCAAAACGTGGTGGATTCAATGGTATTCGTAGTTCTTATATTGCAGGGGCTGAAGATATTCGTCCTGAATTAACTATAGAAAGAGAACTTGGTTTTGATATGGGTATTATGGATAATCTCCTGAATTTGGAATTTACATATTACTATTCAAATGTGAACGATATCATAATGTATTTACCTGCTGCTCCTTCAACAGGATATACTAATATGTTAAGAAATGCAGCTGCAATGTGGAATAAAGGTATTGAGCTTGGCATTACTGCTAATTTGTTCAATACTCCAAACTTCTCATGGGTAACTGCAGTTAATTACACAACACAAGATAATGAAGTAACTTCATTAGCTGCTGATTTCTATGATTTGACTGGTGCATTTACCGGTTGTATTAACGTGGCACACGTTGGAGACCGTCTTGGTGTATTCCATACTTATGGCTGGTTACGATACGATAAAGCTGCTGATGATGCTGCACATGAAGCAGGAAAAACTAATGACATCGATTACGTTTCTGATACTGAAATGGCAATGTATAATTACCAAGATGGAGATGTTCGATATTCATACTGGGATGCAGAAAATGGTGAAGTTGTAGGTGATGACTATGGTTACGATTATGTTGGCGCTCCTCGTCAGGATCCCGACTTAATTATTAAAGGTGATCCAAATCCTGATTTTATGATTTCATGGAGAAATGATTTCAAAATCTTCAAGAACTTCACTGCAAGCTTCTTATTCGATGCTGTTTACGGCTTCGACGTATGGAATGGAACACGTGGTGCATTATTTAATTTTGGTACTGCAGGAGCAACAGAAGACAGAGCTGATCTTTGGACAGATGAAAATGCAACCGTTGAAGGATCTTCTTCTGATGGACACACTGTTTATATTGGTAACCCCGCAGATGGAGTTATTGCTAATAAACAAGAAAAATACTGGACATACTATAATGGATTCTTAATTAATGAACCTCATATAGAAGACGGTTCATTCATTAAACTCCGAGAAATTCGCTTAGATTATCGTTGGGATGGTTTGCAAGAATGGAATATTGGACAAATAATATTCACCTTCTCAGCACGTAATCTTTTAACAATAACCAAATATGATGGTTATGACCCTGAAGTAAACACATTCTCAGTAGCAGAAGGTCGTGGGCAAGATTATTTTACTTTGCCGCAGGTTCAGTCATATCGTTTTGGAATAACAATTAATTACTAGGAGGAAAAAATGAAAACTTTTAAATATATTTTGTTAGCAACTATGCTCTTCGGGTTCATTTTATCTTCCTGTGAAATTGACAGCAGTATAAACGTTGACCCAAATGCAATAGCTGAAGAAAATGTTAAATCAATAGATGGAATTAACTCATTGTTGATTGGTTTGCAGGTAAACGCAGGCGATACTTATTCAAGAGACCGTTCACGTATTTTCAGTATGTTCTCATGGCAAATGTGTGCCCCTCCGGGTATTGCTAGAGCTCAACCAGTTGCTTGGAATGAATACTTCCTCACAACTGACGGACCTGTAGATGATTACTGGGTGATTACTTATCGTGGAGTAAGAATTGCAAATGATATTATCTCTTTCACTCCTGACGTATTCAAAGATAATCCGGAATATGGAAATGCTATAATGGGCATGGCTTATGCTTATAAAGCTATGTTGCTTGGTGAAGCTGCTGCTACTTATGGTAGTATTCCAATCGAAATCGTTGGTACAACACCACCCGAAATGGTAGATCAGCCAACAGCTTATGCCTATGTTCAAACTACTTTGGACAAAGCTTTGGCTGCATTTAATGCAGGAACAGCAGCTGTGAGCCGTGATTTGAATTTTGGCGGTGATGCTGCTAAATGGATTGCTGTTTGTAATTCACTCAAAGCACGTTTTTACCTACATTTAGGTGATTATACAAATGCTTATATGTATTCAGCCCTCGGTATTTCTTCTGCTGATGGTTCACTCTATTCATTTTATTCAAGTGCAGCAGGCGAACAAGCTCAATGGGGTTTGTGGGCAATTGATGAACAAGAAACTCTCCGTGGTGAAAAATACTTCGTTGATTTGTTGAAATCAGAGGAAGGTGACACTCGTTTGTCAACTTATTTCTCCCCAAATTCTGATGGTGAATACCTTGGTTTTGCTATTCATGATGAAAGTCTTTATCCAAATGCCGTTGATCCATTAGAACTTGATTTTGCAAATACTGTTAGAATGAAAAAATATTCTACTTATTCAGAATCATTCCCACTCTTCCGTCTCGAAGAAAATGCAATGATTTTCGCAGAAGCTGCTGCTAAAACTGGCAAGACTGTAGAAGCTGCTACTGCACTTAATCTTCTTCGTGCACAGAATGGATTAGGAACTTACAACGGTAGTGATTTAGTTGGTGAAATTTTGAAACAAAAATATCTGGAACTTTATCTCGAAGGGCAATGCTGGCACGATATGAGAAGAACCGGTAAAATACCTGCTTTGCCAAATGGCGATGCAAGTTTGTCTTCTAGTTCTTCCTTACTTCGTTTCCTTTATCCTCAAAGTGAAAAGAATGCAAATCCTAATTTGCTTGATTATATTGACGCAAATGGTGACGATGCATCTCTTTGTAAATGGGTATTAAGTACTAAATATACAAAAGCCGGAGGTATGATTAATCAATAATTTCTAAAGTATAGAAATTATAGTATTTCAATTGGGCATTTACCGGGTGGTAAATGCCTTTTTTTTATAAATTAATATTAATTTGAGCAACTTTAAAAATTATTTTGTAATTTGCATTCAAAAATTTTATATTATTATGTTAAAGACATTCAATATTGATTTTTTAAATATTTTCAAACAGAAAAATATTAATTTCCGGCTAACTCAGAAATTATCTTTACTGTTTTCCTACATTCTTTTATCTTTAATGTTCACATCCTGTATTAATTTACGTGAAGATTATCCAGAAATAAACTATTACGGTATTAAAACTGATAATATTAAAGCGGCAAAATTCAAAGCCGAAGGACTTTTGCAAGTACGTCCTTTTGGCGGAGCAAATTTACTTTCCGAACGTAGATTTATGGTGGAAACCTCTGAAGGAAAAACAGATAAATACTATTATCACCGCTGGTCGGATGATTTTCAAGAACTTTTCACATGGGAAGTTATCTCTCAATTAAGTAAAGGTAAATATTTTACTGACGGTATTGTGAATCAGGGGACTGCACTTATTCCGGATTATATTCTGGAAGGTGATATTCTTAGTTTAAGAATATACAATGATGAAGATAATCGAGTTGATTCAAGTTTTGTTGAATTACAGGTGAAAATTAATTTAATTAGCAGAAAACCATCTAAGTCATCGATAAATTCATTATATACAAATGATTATACGCAGCGGATTACACGTAAAAGTAACAAGGCTCTCACTATATCTGCTGCAGTATCAAAAGCGGCTGAAATGATTATTACGCAAATTGGCGACGATATTGTGAAACAAATTAATCAATAGTCGAAAAAAGTCGATTATAGCAACATTCATTCCCGAATTTTCGTAATGAAAATAAATCAATTAATATAAAAAGGATTATTATGAAAAAAATAATACTCTTAATAGCATTATTTATTCTAATGTCAGGAAGTGCTTTTTCACAAAGGAGTTTTTTAACTTATTATCAACTAGCACCAGTAATGCAGGCTGCCCCTGGAACATTCAAGTTCGGACTTTACGGTTTCCAGAATCCCGCAATTACATCATATTTGCATTCCGGCGATATGCAAATTACTTTTATGGACCAAAATTCCGGTGGTATTACGCCTTGGGGTATTTTCACTGGTGGCCCAAATGGTGGATTTGGTTTCTTCCGTTCAGGTGATTCTCTTGGCTCAGTTGTCGATTACCGTTATTCATTTGCTTTCGGAAGCAAAAAATTAGCATTTGGGTTAGGTTATGGTTTTGTTGGTGGAGATAAATCAAGATTTCACAGGAGCAATACTTTTAGTTGGGGTGGTCTTTTCCGTCCAATTGAATATTTATCTGTCGGATTTTCACAAACTTATGCTCTTACGAAAAATGAATTCGAAAGTGTAGTTGATTTTTCCGTAAGACCATTCGGAGATGCTTATCCGCTTGCACTTTATGCTGATGCAAGTATGTTCAACGATGAAAAAATAAAAGATGCAATGTGGAGTGGTGGAGTTAGTTGGGAAGTATTTGACGGATTCCGCCTCAATGGACGCTATTTCTCAGACAAAGGTATTGCTGCAGGAATTGATATTAGCACTGGTGAATTAGGTATTGGTGCTGTTTCTTCCTTCAATTCAGATGGAAAGAATATGAATAATTCTTATACAATCCGTATGGGAGCAAGGGACAGAACAATAATAGAAGATGTATTCGAAGAAACGTATTTCCTAAAGATGGATTTGAGTGGCGGAATGAATTATCAGAACGGCTTTTTCGACAGAGGCCGCACATTTTATTCAACTTTAAATACGATTGAAAGAGCTAAAGATTCCAAATTTGTTAAAGGTTTAATAATCAATTTCACTAATGCAGCAATTGGCAGGGAAATGCTCTGGGAATTACGTGAAGCTTTGCAGAAATTCCGTGATGCCGGGAAAAAAGTAATTATCTTTCTCGAAAGAGGCGGTTTGGATCAGTATCACTTCGCTTCAGTTGCAGACAAAATCGTGATTGATCCCCTCGGAATGTTTAGCTTTGAAGGATACGTTGCCGGCAGGAGTTTTTATAAAAATATGCTCGAAAAAGCCGGGATTGGTTATGATGAAATTCGTTTATTCAAATATAAATCCGCAGCAGAAGGCTTTGCACGTGAGCACATGAGCGAAGCTGACAAAGAACAAAGACAAGCTCTCATTGACGATTGGTATGACATTGCCAAAAATGATATTACTCGTTCCAAATCAATGTCCGGTGATGATTTCGACAAATTAGTTAATAATGATTTGATTTACGATGCAGACAAACTAATTAAACTTAAACTGGCTGATACTACTGGCCGCTGGATTGATTGCGACAAAATTATAGAAAAACTTGAAGGAAAGAACCCTGTTTTTGAAGATAAATATTTTTGGGAAATACCTTCTCCTAT
>Ga0154569_153_pt1 | contig 19211 bp, 16 predicted proteins | sample RifGroF2_FD_115998 | JGI IMG/M metagenome (GOLD analysis project Ga0154569, IMG submission 115998) | Ignavibacteria bacterium GWF2_33_9
TTGATTATTCAATCTATAATTACCTTGGGCAGGAGGTGCAAAGCGGGAAAGTCGAGATTAGCAGCCACTATGCAATCAATCAATCAAACATTGCAGAAGGAAAAATCTCAATTTCTAACTTACGCAATTCGATATATATGTTAATCCTACAAATTAATGGAAAAATATATCATTTTAAGGTAATGAAATAAATTTAAGAAAATTTGTAACATTTATAGTGTTTGAATTGTTTATATATTTATTAATAATTTAATAATTTTGAAAAAAATATGAAAAGTGGAATCGTTTTTTCAGTGTTATTAGTTTTTATCCTAATATCTTGTAAAGATACTTCAACAAATCCTATTGAAACAGGTGAAATTTCCGGTCAAATAATTGATGGTGTAACATTGAATCCAATCTCAGGTGTGATACTAACAACTACACCAATTACAAATTCAATAATGAATAATATGGACGGCACCTTTTCATTTACTGAACTTAGTGAAGGTAGTTACATAATATACGCAAAAAAATATGGTTACAATGATGCTCAGGCAAATGTAAGAGTAAAGAACGGCAAATCTGCTCAGGCAGTTATTCGAATGTTCGATTTATCAATAACTAATAATCAACCTAATAACTTGCTTCTCATTGGTCCGGTTGATGACAGTCAAACAGGAAGTGATGTTACATTTTCATGGAGTTGTCATGATGCAGATAATGATGTGCTTCATTACGACCTTTTATTATCTGAAACATTTCCTCCTACTCAAGTCGAGGCTGAAAATATACCAAATACTCAGCATGTTGTGAAAAATTTAGATACAAGTAAAACCTACTACTGGCAAATAATTGCCAAAGATAAATACTCATTCATAGAATCAGATATTTATGAATTCCACGTAAAAAGTAATTCCCCTGTAAATGAGGAAAACTTAATTCTTTATTATTCTTTCGATCATAACAATGCTGAGGATGAAAGTATGCATGGACATGACGGCACCTTAAAAAATAATCCTCAATTTGTTACAGGCAAAATAGGAAAAGCTTGCAAATTAGTAGGAACTGACGATAAATTAGGGACAGGATCTCATATTTTGCTGCCTTTTATTAACTTCAAGAATTATCCAAAGTTTTCGATTGCTTTATGGGTGAAAGAACAAAATCTCGATTATTTTAATGGAGAAGCATATATAAATTGGGGAAATGCAACTACAGGATGGGTAGGAATTTCAACTTTTGCATTACCTCCGGAACAAACAGAAGCAATCTATAATTTTAGTGTTGGTTGTGAATTCGGTGATTCTTATTCAAGACAAAAGCCTGTTTTTGCAACGTACGATGCGGAAGATGCAAAAAACTGGAAACATTTGGCCCTTGTTTATTCAGCAGGAGTTGTCAAAGCATTCATTAATGGAAATTTAGTTGGTTCTACTGCAAATACAATTGTTAATATTGAAAATTATGGAGCTATAGGTAAACACTGGTGGACATATCAGGGGCTAGGCTCAACTTCTTCTCTTTCCTTTCTTGTTGATGAAGTGAGAGTATATTCAAAAGCACTAACTGAAAATGAAATTCAAGAATTAGCAAAATAGAGAGATATTTTATTTTTTTTTAATTTATTTTTCAGATCATCAACAAAGAAATTAAACTCAAGCCCTTATTTATTTGTTATAATAATCGAAAATCAAATCTTTAATTATAAGTTGATGATACAGAAATAAAAAAATTTGGGATATAATAAATTAGTGCTGCCTCAAATAAGGCAGCACTTTATTATTAATATTATTTTACATTTACAAATTGTTTTGCAAAGTATTTTGCAGTGAGTTTTTCGCCGGTTGCTCTTTCAATCATATCGTTCCAGTAATATTTTGCACCGGGAGCAAAAATTGAATTACGGAAGAAATCGCCTGCAGATGCATTGCCGTAAAAACTAATGTAATTATTATTTGCATTGCCTTCTTTTTGTGCTAAATATATATACATTTGCGAAGCGAAAAGTTCACCCAACAGGTAATTATGGTAATAGCAAGGGCTTGTGGCAATGTGGATTTTTGTTGCCCAATCCGGCATATTCCTGTCTTCAGGACGTTTCAGCATTTGATATTTTTCTACCAAGTCCCACCAAAGTTTATTCAGATTTTGGTCAGGATTGTCGTAAAGTGCTTTTTCGAAGCGGTACATAACCTGTGCCCAGCGGCTGAAAACGAGCTGCTGCAGACGCAAAATCTTGAATGTAGTAGGAGCTATTGCATCTCTTTCTTTTTCATCAATCAGTTTCATATCCACCATCCATTGAGGATTTGAGGACTGCCGACCGAAAAACATTGCCACTGCTTCAGTTGTGAATATATGAGCAGGCTGCTTGATTACCCAAATCAAATCATCACCCAAATATTTTTCGTAAAGGGCATGACCATATTCATGGAGCATTGTTTCCATCCATTTACTGTTTGGTTTCACATTGCAAAGCACACGAATGTCTTTTTTGTCACGATTTATGTCGATGCAGTAAGCATGCTGATTTTTGTTTGCTCTTTCGAATAGGTCACTTTTGGCAACCATATCTGAAATTTCCAAATTTATACTATTGTAATAATCAGTGGTGAGTTTCACTAAATCTTGTTTTGCATAATATTTATCCAAATCAACATCATATATTTGCGGAGCTTCCTGGAAAAATCTGTTCTGAAAGTGCCAAGGCATCAATTCCTCGGGTTTAATATTTAGTTTTTCTGAAAGCTTAGCATCAATATCTGATTTTAAGGATGCAAATGCATCTTTTGTGAGTGCATCTAATTCATCAAATAAATCGGAAATTTCTTTTGGATTTTCGCCACTCAAAGTTAGCGACATTTCATGAAAATTATTGAAACCTAGCTTTTTAGCTAATTTATTGCGTAATTTCACTAAAGCAATTATGTCGTAAGCCACTGTTGGACCAATTTTCTTTTGCTCCGTCCAAACTTGTTCCAATTCTTTGGAATCTGCTGATTTTTGTAAAATTTCTTCAACATCATTATCTGAATATGTCTTTTTCCCAACGACAGTTCTGAAATCAGAATATTTTTGTTCGATTTGGGAAGTAAGTGCAGAAATTTTATTCAGCAAAGTAGTATCGGCTTGTTTACTGAGCAATCCATTGTAAAGATTGGTCATTGCTTGAATTAATACAGAATCATTAACCAAATTCGATTCTTTAATTTTCTTTAATTCAGCAAATGCAGTGGGATCAGCGAGTTTAGCATTCATTGCCATATCACATTTGGAATAAGCTTCCCAGTTTTCGGGAGTAGATTTATTGGAAGCAGTCCAGTAGGCTAAATTTGCTTTTTCTTCGAGGGGTTGGAATTCCTTAACGAAGTTGTCAATAAATGTACGTAATTGTTGTTCCATTTTGTTTATGTCCTCTTGGGTAGGTTCCTCAGGTTTTTTTTCAACACAGGAAACCAAAATTACCATTGCAATCATTATTGCAAAAATTGAACTTATTTTCATTTAACTATTACCTTCAATTAATAATAATACATAAAAGACAAAATTATGAATTATTTCGTAATTATCATTATAATTACAGGAGAAGATATGGTACAAAAGTGCTTAAATTGCGGGAATAATGATATAAGAGTTGCAGAAGTTAGTTCTACAGGGAGTTACGGACCCGATTTATTACCGGGCACAGGTATTTTCCGTCATGCCAAATTTCAGGTGGGTGTTTGCACTACCTGCGGATATACTCACTTTTTCGTTTTAAGCGAAGATATTGAAAAAGTGAAAAAATCCAAGAAATTCAGAGGCAAATTCGATTTGGAATAGTAATTAAAAATCATCATACTTATTAAATTTATAAATAAAATACTTAAATTTCCTAATTTTGTAATATCAATTTTTCTAAAAAAATAAAAATTATAGGTTTTAAAATGAATGATTCTCCGGCAAGAAGGATACAAGATTATCAGGTATTCGGCGAATATGGTGAAGTAAATCCATCGATTTCTGATGGTGCAACATTCACATTTATGTCAGCAGAAAAAATGACTCAACTTTTTTCTGAGGAAGTGGAAGGCTGCTTTCTTTATTCTCGTCATTTAAATCCAATGGATTATGTACTCAGTGAAGCTCTGGCAAAAATGGAAGGTACAGAAAACGGCCAGGTAATGGGAAGCGGTATGGGTGCTATCACATCAGTTTTTACTCAGATTTGCTCTTGTGGAGATGAAATTGTTTCCAGCCGTACTATTTATGGCGGCACTTATGCATTCCTTAAGAACTTTTTTCCAAAATTTGGAGTAAACACTAATTTTGTAAATATTACTGATTTGGAAGCAGTGGAAAATGCCATTACTGACAAAACTAAAATGATTTTCTGCGAATCAATAAGCAATCCTATGCTCGAAATTGCAAATTTACCGGAATTACGTAAAATAGCTGATAAGCATGGCTTGCAATTGGTTGTGGATAATACTTTCAGCCCGATGATGATTCCTGCCCATGATTTAGGAGCTCACATTGTTGTTTATTCCCTCACCAAATTTGCTAACGGTATGAACGATGCTGTTGCTGGAGCTGTTCTGGGTTCTCATGATTTTATTGCAAGTTTGCGCAGCGTGAATGATGGCGCAGCAATGCTATTGGGACCTGTTCTCGATCCGATTCGTGCTTCTATGATTATGAAGAATTTACATACACTTCATGTTAGATTTAAAAAACATAGTGAAAATGCAATGTACATTGCAGAAAATTTGGAAAAACTCGGAATTAAAGTGTTTTACCCGGGTTTGCCTAGTCATCCCGACCATGAATTGGTGAAGACATTGATGAATCCACGTTATGGCTTTGGCGGAATGATAACTTTGGACTTGAAAGAACAGGACATCTCAATAAAGGCTATGGAACAAATGCAAATTGAAAAAGTAGGATATTTTGCTGTTAGTCTTGGATTCTATAAAACATTATTTAGTTCTCCGGGTTCAAGTACATCAAGTGAAATTCCTGAAGAAGAGCAGGCAGCAATGGGCATGACTCCCGGTTTGATGCGTTTCTCTGTCGGTTTGGACGACGACATAGAGGAATCTTTCTCTCGCATCAAGCGCTCACTTAAATTTGCTGGAGTAATATAATAAATATGATAGTTCTGAAATTTGGCGGAACCTCCGTAAAAGATGCCGAAGCATTCGAAAGAGTATTGGATATTGTAACCAATACTCTTTCCTCAAGTTATATCTGCGGAAATGATGTAACTAAACTGATTGTACTCTCCGCATCATCAGGTATTACCGACAAACTGATTGCACTTGTGAATGCTGCAAAAAATGCTGATGAATCTACTGCAATGCAAATTTATGCAAGTATTGAAAAAAGGCAGATTGAAATAATGGAAGGTATTTTCAGTACAAATTCACCTGTTTATTCAGCTTGTTCAGCAAAGGTTACTGCACTTTTGCTTGATTTGAAACATTTTGTGGAAGGTATCATCTTTTTTCGTGAAGCAACTCCCAAAGCATTGGACAAAGCAGTGAGTTACGGTGAACGACTATCCACTACCATTTTTAATTTCCTCCTGATATATCGTGGATTTGATAGTGTGTGGCTGGATGCACGAAATTTGATGAAAACTGACAGCACTTATATTGCAGCAAAAGTAGATTTGGAACTATCTCGTGTAAAAGTAAATGAAATTTATAAAGACGGTCTAATCTCGGGGAAATATTTTGCAGTTACCCAGGGTTTTATAGGGTCTGATTTTAATGGAAATACAACAACGCTTGGCAGAGGAGGTTCGGATTATTCTGCGGCTATTTTCGGCAATTTATTCGAAGCAGAAGAAATTCAGATATGGACCGATGTGAATGGTGTGCTCACAGCAGACCCCAGAATTGTCGAAAATACCATAACAATAAGTGAAATGGGTTTCGACGAAGTGAGGGCTCTCGCATATTTCGGTGCAAAGGTGCTGCATCCACAAACTCTTATTCCTGCAGTGGAGAGCAGTATTCCTGTACTTGTGCTGAATAGTTTGGATAAATCCCATTCCGGAACGAAGATTATCGGAACAATCCAATCAGGTGATGTCAAACTTCATTCTGTAGTAAAAATCAATGCAGTACAAATTCGCATAAATTTGGCGAAAGTGAATAATGTTACTGAAAAGTCTATAGAAATTCTACAAATATTCAGAAAAAATGAAATAAAAATCTTCTCTACGAGGATTTTACCTGATTCATTAATTATCTGGTTCGAAAATAATGAAGATTTTGAAAATTCCATTTCAAACTTCCTGGATACAGACTTCGAACTTGATACAAGCAAAACATTAATCGGCATTGTCGGTAATAATATGGATAAATTGCAGGTATCGGAAATTGATACAATATATAAAGATTTTACAGCAGTCAGCATAAATGAAAGCAAGAACTCAATCCTAATTGCTGTCCCCATCGGAGAAAGCAATAATGCCCTTCTGCAAATCAATAATTCAATTATTAGATATTAAGATTATCTAAAAGAAGTAGTATAGCATTCGGTTTCTCTTCTTTTAGATGCTTAATCATTATATCATATCATACTGCTTTAGTCTCAATCTCATGCAATTAAGCATAAGGTATTCCGGGTACTAACTGATGCGAAATTTGCAGTTCAACGTAGCGATTGCTTGCTGTACCCTGCAAGAATGAGCCATTTGTATATTTTACAAATACTTTTGCATAAGTCCATTTGGAGCTGCCTGCTTCGTGGTAACGCACTACAAATGCGATATTCGAGGAGTATTGCTTAAGGTCAATTTTCTTTGCGGAAAATGATTGTTGATCCAGTGCTTTGCTTTCGAAAGTATCTTCCAGTGAAAGTATTCCTGTATAAATATTCCCGATTTCAGCAGTACCAGGAGTTGATCCATAATTATAATCCAGCTTGGAGGCTGAACCAATGGCAATTTCATCATTTTTAGTATATAGCCCGATTGTCCAGTTTGCTCCGTTTTCCACTTTATAAGTAGTAGGGTGAAATGTATTAGTATTATACACCATCAAACCGCTTTCATAGCTGGATTCAGATTCGTAAATACGAATGGGTAGTTGCTTCCAATCAGTTGTGAATTGAGTGGCTGGAGACCATTTTATCTCCTTGGCTGAGGAGAGTTCACCAAGCGAATTTTTTGCCTGAAAAGAAAATGTGTATTCCACGCCTTCTTCCAATCCTTTAAAAACAAACCAATTTGAAGTTGCCGGAACAGTTACAGGGGCAAAATCGTTAATTCCTGATACAGTGAGTACATAAGAAGAAAAAAGAGAATCAGTTTCGGAAACCGATGGTGTCCAGGTGAGTTTTACAGAATTATACGATTTTGAAGCAGCCATCAAATTTGTAGGCGGTTTTGGAATTGTACCTTCATCTGTTGGTCCTGTACTGTCATCACAAGAAGTAATAAAGATAGCTGTAAGCGCAAAAAATATTGCAAAGTATAAGGTTTTTGAAACTTTCATTTTTTTTCTCTTGATTATTTTTTTAATTTAAGACAAAATTATGAAATAAAAATTACATTTTAGAGGATTTTTTTTTCATTTGATTCTTATTCCTTTATTCTATGCATACCGAAAGTAAAAATTCTGTAATTTTGTAGAAAAAAATAAAAAAATGATTACTAATTTTGAAATTTGCACTCCAAAACTCTCGGAATTACCTCAAATTGTTGAAATATTCAATCAAGCAATCCAAAATAAATTTTCTACAGGTTTTCAATCTCTGCAAACAGTGGAATCTATGAATGAATGGTTCCGGGAACATACTCAGGAAAAATATCCACTGTTGATTGCTAAGCAAGACAATACCGTTTTGGGTTGGGTTGAAATAAAACCATATAGAAAAAATCGTAAAGCCTTCGACCAAAGTGTAGAAATATCTTACTTTATTCATAATAATTTTCAAAAGCAAGGAATAGGTTCTGCGCTTGTAAGAGAAATGGAAATTCTGGCCGAAGGAATTGGATATAAGAAAATCATTGCAATCTTAATGCATCTGAATATTGGCAGCATCAAATTATTAGAAGGCAGAAATTATACACTTTGCGGAAATATTACAAATGTCGGTAGTGTGCAAAATACTTCAATACATCACTTATATTATGCTAAAGATTTATTAAGTTTACAAAAAACAAATGAATAATAATTAATCTTTTCTTTATAACTAACATATTTCTTTTAGTAGTAATTGAGATTTATTCAAAATTTAGTATTAATTTTGTATGTATTATTTAGTGTAAATTCAAAATTTAAAATAGCGAGAAAATGCTATGTCAGTAACACAAAGAATTCTCGATTTCTTTAAGAAAAAAACTTCCATCACTGAAGAATTGGAGGCAAAGGCAGCAGTAAAGCAAGAAAAAATGGGCAAAATGACAGCCCGCCAAAGAATTGAAGCTTTGCTGGATGACGGTTCTTTCCACGAATACGACTTGTTCGTGGAGCATACTGTAGAAGATTTCGGTATGGACAAAAAATTTCTACCACGTGATGGTGTAATAACAGGGACAGGAACAATTTTGGGATTTCCAGTTTGCATTTATGCACAAGATTTCACAGTAGCGGGCGGCTCACTCGGGCTCGCTCATGCACGTAAAATCACCAAAATTATGGACCATGCAATGAATTTGGGAATTCCTCTCATAGGCATCAACGATTCAGGTGGAGCAAGAATTCAGGAAGGCGTAAATTCACTTGCAGGATATGGTGAAATTTTTTATCGAAATACAAAAGCTTCCGGTGTGATACCACAAATATCTGTGATATTAGGTCCTTGTGCAGGTGGTGCTGTTTATTCTCCGGCACTCACAGATTTCGTTTTTGTAGTGGATAAAATCTCAAAGATGTTTATCACCGGTCCTGAAGTAATAAAAACTGTGCTTGGTGAAGAAATTTCAATGGAAGATTTGGGTGGAGCCAGGGTTCAAGCAGAAATTTCAGGAAATGCACATTTTTTTGCAAACACTGAACTCGAATGCTTCGAACAAATCAAAAAGCTTGTAACATATATCCCTTGGAATAATCGCAAGAAAGCAGATGATTTCAAGCCAATGCTGCCAAAACCGGAATTTCAGCTTTCCAATATTATCCCAAAAGATAATAAAGAATCTTACGACGTACGAGACGTTATTCGAGCAATCGGAGATAATTCTGATTTTTTGGAAATTCATGAACACTGGGCATCAAATATTGTAATTGGATTTATGCGTATGAATGGAGCAACTGTAGGAGTTGTTGCTAATCAGCCGTTAGTCCTTGCAGGTGTTTTGGACGTAGATTCCAGCGACAAAGCAGCACGTTTTATCCGCTTCTGCGATTCATTTAATATTCCACTGCTAACATTGGTGGACTTGCCGGGATATTTGCCAGGAGTTGACCAAGAATATGCAGGAGTAATTCGCCACGGTGCAAAAATCCTATATGCCTATAGCGAAGCAACAGTACTGAAAATGACAATCATATTACGCAAGGCATATGGCGGTGGATATATTGCAATGTGTTCACGTCACTTGGGAGCTGATTTTGTGTTTGCTTGGCCGTCAGCGGAAATTGCAGTAATGGGTCCGGAAGGTGCCGCAAATATTATTTTCAAAAAGGAAATAGAATCTGCCGAAAATCCTGATGAAATGCGTCAACTCAAAGTTCAGGAATATACCGATAAATTCGCAAATCCATATAAAGCAGCATCTTCGGGTTATGTGGATGCTGTGATTGGACCTGAGGAAACAAGAGAATACATATTACATTCCATGCAAATCGGTTCGAATAAAGAAGTTGTGGAACTAAAGAAAAAGCATGGCATTCCGCCATTCTAAGGAGCATTTATGGATGAATTGAAAGGTAAAATCATTTTGGACGATACGGTTTACGAAACGAACCTTACTAAGAAATTTGCACTGCGTCAGACATACAAACCTGAAACAGGGAAGGAAGTGCGTGCATTTATACCTGGAGTAATTCGTGATGTTGCTGTAACGACAGGTTCTCATGTAAAAAAAGGTGATATGCTCCTAATTTTAGAAGCAATGAAGATGAAAAACCGCATTTTCAGCCCGATTGACGGCAAAGTATTATCCGTCTTCCCACAAGTTGGAGATAAAGTTGCAAAAAATCAATTACTTGTTGAATTTGAATAAACAGAGATGAAAAACACAATTTTTAGGGGACGCATCTTGGATGCGTCTTTTTTTTTGTCAATAAAACAAAAGTACAGAATAAAAAAAACGCATCTATACTTGTTAGATGCGTTTAAGTTAATTAGATATACTCTATTCTTATGCTAGCAGACCATATATAATCCAAAAGACAATTAAGAGACCAAAACTGAGAGCGAACCAGCCAAATACTTTCAAAAGCCTTAAAAGCTTTGGTGAGAATTGCGGACGAATGAATTTTTCCAATTCGCCTCTTTCAACCAAAGTATTATATTCGTCAGGACGTTCGTGTTTCAATTCTTCAAGTGTCATCTGACCTGAGAAAATTACTGTATCCATAGGGAATTTTTCCGGACGGAAGTGAGTATTAAAGAAGTGGACTGTAAAGATAAATCCGGCGGCAAGCAATGCTTCATCACTATGGATGATTGTTGCAACATTCACAAATGAACCCGGAATTATTTTGGTGATTAGAACAGGGAACCAAAGTGTGAGTCCGGTACCGCCAATCACAAAAATACCCCAGAAAACTGCGAAATAGTCAAATTTTTCCCAATAAGTCCATCTACCGTAATTTGGTCTATCGCCTTTCCCAAGGAACCATTTCAGAGAATCTATCACATCACGTAAATCTTTCTTGTTTGGCAGCATTGAATCTTTGTCGAAAAGTAAATTCTTCCATGAACCATAATTGTTTTTCTTCTTTCCAAAGAGGTCAACAACATGCGTTACAAATACAACGAATAACATAAATGCAGCAAACCTATGGAGCACTCCTGCATTTTCTACGCCACCAAGAATATCGGCAATATATTGAGCCCATATTGTATAAGAGAATTTCAGTACCATGCCGGTTGCTGCTAATGTTAGGAAGCTGACAATCATCGTAAAGTGAAGCAATCTGTTCAATGCCGAAAATCTCTGATAGAGTTTAGGATTTTTGTCTGCAGCATGTTCAGCATTGAATATCTTCATTTGTTTACGCATCTTGAATGACCTTGGCAACCACAAAAGCGTATGTAGGAAGGACAATGAAAAAGTTCCTAAAAGAAGAAATGTCATTCCCCAAAAAGTATAAAATAAGATTGGATATTTTGCCTTATCATGATGAGTTGCATGCGACAAATATTTTGTAAAGCCTTTAGTAGCATTTGGATGGCATTTACGGCAAGTATTTACAATATTAGTTCTGCTAATGGTTGAATTTGGATCAATTACGGACAAAATATTATGAGAACCATGACAATCACCGCATTTAGCAGATCGAGCAGAACCCAAACGAGATACTTTACCGTGATAAGTGTCAAAATAAGTTTCAGTAACATCACTATGGCATTTACCACAAGTACTCAATATAGAATAACGGAATGAATTATCATCAATCCTGCTGATAGTATGAGCTGTATGGCAGTCATTACAACCGGGTAATTTTTTATCAGTCTTATTCATAAAAGGAGAGTGAATACTTTTATCAAACTGTTCCTCAACACCAAAGTGACACTTTCCACATGTTTTAGCAATATTTTTAGGATTAATACTGGAAAGAGGATTTTCTTTAGGTAATCCTTTATGCGGAGTATGGCAATCAGCACAAGTTGCAGTAACAGTAAGACCGCTTTCATTCAAGCCTTTACCATGAATACTTGTAGCATAATTTGTTGTAATACTATGTTGGATTCCTTTGTACCTGACAGCTGCTTGCTTACCTTCAGCATGGCATTTAGCGCAAAGTTTTGGAATATTCAAAGCAAATGTACTCGAGTTGGGATCTAATTTATTCAATATTTTATGCGTACCATGACAATCCCAGCAATTCGGGGCGTCTTTGTCGTTACGAGAAACCAATTTGCCATGTGTTCCCATGGTAAAATCTTTTCCTATAGCATCATGGCATGAAGAACACTCTACTTTTGTGTTTTGTAAATTATCGCAAGGTCTTTTGTGAGTTGCGTCCACACCTGTATGACATTGAGCACATGATAGATTTTTATGTTCTGATATTTTTAAATCCTCGTGCTTCACGAACATGTCCTTCCCGCTTGTGGATTTACCGATATTTGGATTTTCGTGACATTTCACACATTTTTCATCAGAAATATTTTGTTCGTAAAATACATTTCTTATTATATGCGGCTGATGGCAATCAACACAAGCCGGAAGAACTTTTGCTTCCTTTTCCCAAAGCTTACCATTGATAATTTTTTTATGAACAAATTCTATACCTGCATGACATTTTGTGCACGTATTAGCAATGTTTTCTCTTGCAATTGTTGAACGTTTATCTGTATGAGGAAGGACCCTATGAGGACTGTGACAAGAAGCACAAGTTGCACTAACTGTCAAACCTTTTTTAATAAGACCTTCACCATGAATACTTTCAGTATAGTTAGATAGAATATGTGTTTCAGGAATATTTCTTTGCAATGAAACAGGAGAACCTTCTCTATGACATCTACCGCAAAGTCTTGGAATATTCAAAGGATAAGTTTTCGAATATTTATCAGTTTTTGGTAAAATATCATGATGTCCATGACAACTATTGCAAGTTGGAGCTAATGGGTCACCTTTTGAACGGGCAGTTCCGTGCAAACCTTCGGAATACTTAGTTACTGCTTCATCATGGCAGGATTTACACTGGAATTTCTGTTTTTTCTTTGTGTGTGGTTGTTCATAAGGGTCAAATCCATCATGACAATCAACACAATTCAGCTTCCTGTGAATTGATTTATCCAATGTTTTGGGATTCACATAAATGGAAACATTTCTTCCATTTCGTTCCATTGTCATTGTTTTATCTTCATGACAACCCATACACTCATCATTTCCCTGTGCGAACAGCTTTTGCGGCAGTCCTGTCCAGAGAAGTGTACCTGCAAGAGAAAGTAATAACAGTATTAGCGTTATTTTCCCTCTATGGATTTTCTTCAAAATTGTAAATAATTTCATATTTATCACACCACTAATAAATTTCTTTTTCATTTTTTTTGATTATATATTAATCATTGTTTAGAATCAGCTAATTCTTTGGTTAGACAGGATTGATTTTTATTCAGCATTTACAAATCTTTTGATTCATTAGGTTTATGCATATAAAAAAAAGAACTTTTCTAATTATCTTCATTTGATCAGAGTTTTATAAATCAAAAGTTAATCTTGCCTAACATTTTAATGACATAAATGTATAATATTACACATGTAATTTAATAAAAAAAATGATAATAATTACTCTATTTACTAAGGTATGGTATTCAGTCTATAAATTAGGCGAAAATATGGAAAGAGGTATTTTGAAGGTGAAAACAAAAAAAATCCCCAAATTGGGGATTTTTTTTGTTTTGCTCCCGAGCACGGACTTGAACCGCGGACCCTCTGATTAACAGTCAGATGCTCTAACCAGCTGAGCTACTCGGGAATATTTCTCATTTGAAAAATATTAGAATTCAAAATTACGAAAATTATTTAAAATAGCAAAATATTTTTTTCTATTTTGAATGATTTTTTTTGATAATTTTTTATTCAAATTGTTCAAGCAGCACACTATTCGAGCAGCTTGGCTAAACTGCCGCCTTGTGATTTAATGTTATCTAAAATGATGGCTTGATTTTTATCGATTAAATCGAAAAATATCTGCAAGGATTCATCAATAATCACTTTACGCTCCAACATCATATAATGATACTTATTTTCGATAGTTTGCAATTCCAAATACCATCCTTCCAGTTTATGAACATCCTTTGATGCATTGATTTGATTTTGAATATTTAGTACTCTTTGGAAATCGTTGACAATATGTTTTCTTCTTCTGCTTTTTCTCCAAAACAGCAATCCCATTAAACCTGTGTAAAAACCACCTACTCCAGCTCCCAGCTTTCCTATTAATTCACCGTATTTTTCGAGAAATGTAGGAGCATTTTTGTCAAGAAAACGCACTGTACCTGAATGTAAAGGATAAGCAAGACTCATATTTTCAAAATTCTTACCATAAATTGATAAATCAATCAAATCAGTTCCATCAATGGCATTTTTTACGAAATTATAGATAAATTCTTCATCTACATTGCTTGCAGCTGCCAAAATATAATCTTGCCTGATAGTTATTATTGGTTTTTTGGGGTATTCTCCAAAAGCTCCTTTGGGTAGTAAATAAGGAGTGAAATACTTATTTCTTAAGCAGAATCCTTCAGCTTTAGAACCATTCAAATATAAATCAGAATCATCTAGGCTAAAAAGTTCGAAATCCCGTCTTGTGTTGACAAAACGATTAATTCTGTTTCTGTCGTCAAAGTCTAAAGAAGAAAATCCTATTTCCACATCATAAGGCAAATCTTTTTCTGTTCGGAACATTCTCCAAAATGAAGTAGAGCTGGTTGTTGTGTCTCCATTCCTTCTTGCTTCTGCTCTTCTTTTCCGCATCTTTTCACGGTTTGCAAGGTTAGTCATTGTTGACTTGTTGTTTTGAGTGTTTTTGATAAAATGTACCTTATCAAGTTCAACTCCCAAGTCTTCTAATAATTCTTTAATGAAATCTTCCTCAGCATCCAGTATCAACACCTTATGATTTTCGCAGACATCCTTAATTGACTCCGGATTAATCATTTCTTTGTTATACAAAATGTATAAGATTCTGGAATTTATCGGAAGAACTGTTTGAATATTGGAATTTTTTGTTTCTCCTGAATCATCTAAGTCCAAATTATCATTGGTCAAAAGTGCCATGTCGAATTTACCGTCACGTAGCAATTCATAATTTGTAGTCATTAGAAAATTTGTGTCAAGCTTTAAATCCAGACGAAACTTTTTTCCGTTATCTTCGATATATTTATTATAAATTTTTTCGAGTTTTCTGAATTCTGCCGAAAAATATGAAGATGTTGTTGCGACTGAAAATTTGGTTTTCACTTCACAGGAACCGAGAATTGAGGTTGCAAATATCAACAATAAGATAAAGTTAAATTTCATTTTAATTCCAGAACATATATTTTGCAAAAATACAAATAAATCAGGGAAAAAAAATATACTTTTTTAATGGCATAAATTTATCTATTCCACTTCTTTAATTACTTATTCGTAATTTTGAACTTTATAATATTGCAAATAACATTAGAATAATATGAGTTTCGTAAAAAGAACTATCAAATGCGGTGAATTGCGCCGTGAAAATATTGGACAAAAAGTAAGTTTGAATGGCTGGGTTGCTGTTCGCCGTGATTTAGGTGGTCTTATTTTTATTGATTTACGTGACCGCTGGGGAATTGCTCAAATTGTAATTCATCCAGAAGAATCACCTGTACTGGCAGAAAGAGCTAAACCTATCCGCAGCGAATTTGTGATGTGGGCAACAGGAACAGTGAGAGAACGTGAAAGCAAAAATATGAAAATTCCAACAGGCGAAGTCGAAGTTTTACTCGAAGATTTCGGAATAATCAATCCATCAGAACTTCCTCCTTTTGAAATTTTGAATGATTTGGATGTGAATGAAGAATTGCGTTTGAAATATCGCTATTTGGATTTGCGCCGCCCTTATTTGCAGGAAAAATTCTTAATCCGAAATAAATTATATCAGATTGTTCATAAATATTTTTACGAAAATGACTTTGTGGAAATCGAAACACCTGTTTTGATGAAATCCACTCCTGAAGGAGCACGTGACTTTTTGGTGCCAAGCAGAATTCACAAGGGTAAATTTTATGCTTTGCCTCAATCACCACAGATTTATAAGCAAATCCTGATGGTATCTGGTTTCGATAGATATGTGCAAATCGTAAAATGCTTCCGTGACGAAGATTTGCGAAGCGACCGTCAACCTGAATTCACGCAGATTGATTGCGAAATGTCATTTGTTGAACAAGATGATATTCTAACAATGTTTGAAGGTTTTTTGAAATTAGTATGGAAGGATATTTTGAACCAAGATGTACAGATTCCTTTCCAAAGAATGCCTTATAAAGAAGCTATGGAAAGATACGGCTCAGATAAACCTGATACACGGTTCGGAATGGAAATAGAAACATTGAATGATTTGCTGACAAATTCGGAGTTCCAGGTATTTTCGCAAACTTTGGCTGATGGCGGTATTATTGGAGGTCTCAAAGCAAATGGATGCGGTGCTTATTCACGTAAACAATTGGATAATCTGACTGAATTTGCCAAAAAATATGGTGCAAAAGGACTCGCATATATCAAATTGAATGAAGGACAGATTTCCAGTCCTATTGCAAAATTTTTGTCAGACACTGAAATGCAATCTATCATTGATAAATTTGATGCTAAAGATGGTGACTTAATTTTAATTATATCAGATAAATGGACAAGAGCTTACACGATTCTTGGCGCTTTACGTTTGGAAATTGCACGTTTGCAGGGCATCTTCGATGCTGTGAAGGATAAATATAATTTCTTATGGGTTGTGGACTTCCCGCTCTTCGAATATGATGAAGAAGATAATCGTTATGTTGCAATGCATCACCCATTCACCTCACCTAAGTTGGAAGATTTGGAAATTTTGGATGAAAATCCCGGCAAAGCCAGAGCGATTGCTCACGATATCGTGCTTAACGGCGTGGAAATTGGCGGCGGCAGTGTGAGGATTCACGATAATGCTGTCCAGCAAAAAATGTTTTCGCTTATGTCTATCGGACCGGAAGAAGCAAAGGATAAATTTGGTCATTTGCTCGATGCACTCAAATATGGTGCTCCACCACATGGCGGAATTGCCTTGGGATTGGACAGGATGGTAATGCTTCTAACAGGAATTGACAATATTCGTGATGTGATTGCGTTTCCGAAAACAACGTCCGGTCTTTCTTTGATGGATAATTGCCCTTCGGCAGTAGATACAAAACAATTGACTGAATTGGGTGTTGGTGTTTTGCAAAAATAAATTAAATTTGGAGTGGAAATGACAGATTTGAAAGTAATTACAACTTTTACTTTTCCTCATGAGGCACATTTTGCTCAAGCTTTGCTGGAAGATGAGGATATTTCCACAATGCTCGAAGATGAATTTACAGTAGGAGTGTTTTCCGGAATTTCTAATGCTTTAGGTGGTGTGAAGTTACTCGTGCATAATGATGATTTGGAGCGAGCAAAACAAATTTTGATAGAAAATAATATCATTAATCCGGATGACACACTTATACAGGATTAAAAAACATGAATAAAATTGAATTAAAAGATTTAACTGCAAAAGAAATAGTGCCCGGTTACCGTGCAAAATTTGTTCATTCCGAAAATATGACCTGTGCTTTTTGGGAAATTACTGCCGGTGCTTCATTACCCGAACATTCTCATATTCATGAGCAGATTTCTAATGTTACCGAAGGCTCTTTCGAGCTTTTTATTAATGGAGAAAGTCACATTTTAGGTCCTGATTCTGTGATTGTTATACCCGGGAATACTCCTCATTTCGGCAAAGCAATTACTGATTGCAAAATTACAGATATCTTTTATCCTATTAGGGCAGAATATAGATAAACCTTCCGAAAGACTAAAACAAGGAAATACTTTCGTCCTCAACTTAGGGACGATTTTTTTGAAAATAATAGCATAGATTACCTAAATTGAGATAATGATGAATGGGTTGAAAAAAAAATGAAAACTTGAAGATTGTGGTAATTATAAATTTTTATTTTTTGGTTATTAATGGACTGTGATATTAAAATATTAGAATAGACTTTTTCGTTTCAAACTCTATAGGTTGAGTTATAAGTGCCAAAATTATATGAATATATGGGATTAATTATCCTTTTTTAATCAAATGAGCATGAACCAATTCATGTCCATTGCAAGTATCAGGCAAAAGAAAGTAAAGCAGAAATCTTATATGAGAATGGTAAATTCAAAGAAATTTTAATAAAAGATGTGATAGGTAAAGAACCATTAGATAGTAAAAACATGAAGAGATTTATTAAGATTGTCGAAACCTATCGTGAAGATATTGTTAGAAAATGGATTGATTTCTTTATCTATAATGTAGAAATATCGTCTGAAACTTTGAAGAAAGGAGATTTGAAATGATAGTATCAATTAAAGAGGCTGAGTATCTTAAAAATTATAAAATCAGAATTGTATTCTCTGATGACAAAGTTAATATAGTTGATTTTGCTGATTTTTTAAAGCATGCAAAAAATCCTATGACTAAAAAATATTTAGACCAAAATTTATTTAAGAATTTTATTCTTGCAAATGGGGATATAATTTGGAATAATTTCGAATTATGTTTTCCAATTTGGGATTTATATACAAATAACATTAATTGATACGCCCCAACTTTCGAAAGGATTGTAACCTTCTGAAGGATAAAACTAAATATTTCTATCTCAAAAATCTAAAAAAAAGATATTATAAATTCCAAAATAATTAATTTTGTTTTTTATTCTATAATGAATTTAAAACAAGATGAAACAAACATTAGTACAAAAAATACTTGCTAAAGCATCAGGGCGTAGTTACGTACAAGTGGGTGAAGTTGTCGAACCCCAGGTCAGCTTGGCTATGTCGCACGAAAATGCAGCTTTGGTAATTAATCAATTTCAAGAAATTTATCAGGGAAGCCCTCTACCTGCAAATGTATGGTCTCCCGATAAAATCGCAATTATTTTTGACCACCGAGTTCCTGCTGAAAGTAAAAAAACCGCTACTAATCAGAAACTTATTCGTGAATTTGTTGCAGAACAAAGAATTACAAAATTCCACGATATACGTGGCGACCAAGGAGGAATCTGTCATCAGATTTTACCGGAAAACGGATATGTGATTCCAGGTACTGTTTTAGTTGGTACAGATAGTCACACTACGACTCATGGGGCGCTGGGTACATTCGCTTTTGGGATTGGTGCAACTGAAATGGCTTCAGTTTGGGCGCTTGGGCGAGTGCTTAATGTGGAAGTTCCTGCCACTATTAAAGTTATTGTGAATGGGACTTTGCGAAAGGGTGTTTATGCAAAAGATTTAATTTTGAATATAATTGGCAAACTCACAAATCAAGGTGCAAATTACAAAGTGCTCGAATTCCACGGAAGTACGATAGAAAAACTCGACACTTCCGGCAGAT
>Ga0154569_129_pt2 | contig 19060 bp, 9 predicted proteins | sample RifGroF2_FD_115998 | JGI IMG/M metagenome (GOLD analysis project Ga0154569, IMG submission 115998) | Ignavibacteria bacterium GWF2_33_9
ACTTCCGGAATTAACAATTACTTTATCTTTTGTGAATGTATCGTATGCTTCTGTAGCTCCGTCATCTGAATATATTTTTGCATCAGGTGCTATCGTCAAGTCATTGGAATTCAAGTCAAAAAGAGCATTTGCAGATATTAATCTAAGTGAACTATTAATTCTTGCAGGAAGGTTAAGCTCAATTTGTCCTGTAGTTTTATTCACTGACAAGATATAGAATTCTGATGAGGTTGTTCCTCCAATCGATTGATCCGATGTACCATTCAGGAGAAAAGTAGCAAGAGTACTGAAAAATCCGCCATTATTTGTAAAATTACCCGTCAAATAACAAATTCCATTGCTTTGCTGAGTGAAATTAGCACCATTTCCAATTGTCAGGTCATTGCTGATATAAAAAGTAGTTTTCGGAGTTAAATTTACTTTCGTTCCAGGACTAACATAAAAACCGTTCTGAGCAAATGAATTATATGATAAGGCAAAATACAAAACCAGGGTAGTGAAAACCCACCCAATTTTTTCAGGGCAATATATTTTGCAAATATGTTTCATTTATTAAATTCTATTTTACCTGATGTCTTGTTAGATAAGTAACGTAAGGAGTACTAGCTGATCCTATTGCTTGAGGTGTACCTGTATAATGTGCATTAGCATATATCGTAACTTTATCACCTAAAGTTAATTTTAACAAATTGCTTATATTTGAACTAGTTCTACTATTTCCATTATTACCGATAGAAATATTGCCTTCAGAATAAATTGTACCATTAATATAAACAGCGATTTCTAGATAAAATGATGCACCATCAGACATTGTTACTTTAGCATTTGAATTCAGCTGATAATAACCCGTTGAAGGCGCAGTAAATTCACCAGTAGAAATATCATAAGCATTGTGAGAATCAAATTCTTCAGAATTAAAATTAATTAATGTCCAATTATTATTTGTAAGATTTTGATTTGCATTCAAATATGCGCTCATTACAACCAAATTACCTGTTCCCAAATTATTCCAACTTGTTCCATCAAATACTTTAACTGCATTTTCTGTGTCATTATAATATAAGGAACCTTCCGTACCGGTTGGTGCTATTGTTTGTGGCGTTAATGTGGAAGTAATTGATTCAACATTTCCGGTTACAGTCAATTTGTTATTTGTAGATTCCCATTTTAAATCATTATCACCACCGATTGTATTTGCATCTGACCAGTAAGTCATATTTCCGGCAGTATTGGTTATTCCGGTGAAAGCACTTGTACCATTTCCTTTCAGCATTCCCGTTACTCCTGCAACATCAGAAATACCTGTACCACCTCTCTCAACCGGTAAAGTACCTGAAGTAATTTTTGCGGCATCAAGATTAGGGATATCTGATGCTTCTAAGTCAACACCACTAGTTACGAGCCCATCTGCATCATAAGTAATTTTAGTATGAGTTGCACCAGTTATAGGGGTATTAGGGACTAAGTAATCCGTTCCGGCAATAGCATTTATTAAAGTAGTACCATTCCACTTAGCAATTGCATCTGTAGTTGTCATACTCACTTCAGGATCAGTTTCAGAGCCGCTGCTTGGGTCAGCGGGAGCCCATTCTGTTCCATTATATTTCAATACTTGTCCATTAGTTGGGTCTGTTGTGGAAACCGAAATACCCTGAAGACCAACAACTGTAAGAGCCGGATAAGTACCACTAATATCACCGCTTGCAGCTCCTAATGAACCGGTAAGTATTGTCTCAGTTCCACTTCCTGTTATTATTTTCAGTTTATCTGTTGCGGCATCATAATATAAAGCACCTTCATCTATAGTAGGAGCCGATGCCTGCGGAATAAATATCAATGCTTTCGGGTCAATAATTCCTGTAACTTCGAGGTCACCACCGATTGAAAACTTTCTGTTTGTTGGATCCCAGCTCAAGCTGTCATGACCTGCAATTGTATTGTCATTTGACCAATAAGTAACTTGATTTGTCTTTGCTGTTATTCCTGCAATTGCATTTGTTCCATTTCCTTGTAACATCCCGTTTGGAATAGATGCAACTCCTGTTCCACCTTTTGTAATTGGAAGAATACCTGATGAAATATCCGAAGCATCTAGTAAACGGAAAGCAGGAACTGCATCAGGACCAGATACAGGACCGGCAAAAACTTTATTTGCAGATTGTGTTGTCCAGGTAGCAGTTAAAGTTCCACTCTCAAAAACGGGGGAACCAGTAACAGCAAATTCCGCCGGTAAATCCAACCCAACTTCAGTAACTGTACCGGTATTGTCTGCGGTAATTGTAATATTACCAACACCATTTGCAATTGAAATTCCTGTACCTGCAGTCAAAGTTCTGAGAACATATGCACCTGAATTGCCTTCACCAATTAAGATTTGCCCTGCTGTTGGTGCTGTTCCCAATCCCGTTCCACCATTGGCAATTGGTAAAATTTCAGTAACATCAGTTGTCAAATCAATAGCATTTCTGGTAATTACTTGATTTGAAATTGTCAGGTAATCTAAAGTACCTGCTAAAGAAACATCGCCGGTATTAATGCCGGAAAGATTAGTAATTGTAATGTTATTTGGAATATCGTCATCAACTAAAGTGCGAAATGAAGGAGTACCTCCGGGATCAGATATTGGAGATGCAAATACTAAATTTTCTTCTTGATTTGCCCAAGTACCACCAATAACCACATCACCGCTCAAACCATTACCGGACATTATTAATTCAGATGGTAAATTAACTGTTACTGAAGTCACAATTCCAAGAGGTCCATAATATTCCCATTGATTAGTGCTTGCTTTCCAGCGCAAAATCTGTCCATCATTTGGAGCGCCTGCCATTATTTCTTTGCCTTGGATTGCAACAACTGTTGGATTTGGATAAGTTCCATTTAAATCGCCACCAGCATCACTTCCAACTCCAATAAAATCAGAAGCATGTTTCCCATCCAGCATATCTGCATTGAGATTTGTAACCAAAGTTTGTGATGTAACGTTGAAAGGTGAAGTTCCATCGGCAACGCTTGAAATTATAGGGCTAGAAAAGGTTTTAGCACCAGCAATTGTCTGAGCTTGGTCATCAATATGTCCCCAAGTAACTCCTGGTGCGGCTAATTCCAGATTATCTAATAAATTGTGATCTATAGCTGTTGCGTCACTTGCAATAGTTATACTCCCTGAACCATTCGTAATGGAAATACCCGTTCCTTCAGTCAAAGTTGCCAATGTATATTTGCCTGTAGAGGTATTTCCAATCAATAGTTGTCCATCTATAGGATTTGTATCCAATTCCGTTCCACCTTTGACAATTGGTAATATTCCGGCAGTTTCATCAGTAGCTAAATCAACAGCATTTGATGTCGAACCAGTTCCAACAAATTGATTAGCAGTGATAGTTCCTAAATCAGTAGGAGCAAGTGAAGCTCCAGTGCCAACAAGCATTGCTGCTGTAATATTAGTATCTGAAGAGATGTTAGCAAAAGATACATTTCCTAATCCGGAAAGAAGGACGGTCCAGATAGGAGAGCCAGAAGTACCTGAATTGAAATAGAAATTATTGTCATCTGTTACATAAACCAGTAATCCTTTTGCAGGAGTAACTATTGCATCTCTTTGTGAAGCAGCCATCACCGGAATAAGAAGTCCTCTTTTTGTCGGGTAATCTGTATCATCCGAAACGTCTAAATGCAGAATAGTGGAATTATCAGGATTATTTGTCCCAATCCCGACATTCTGAGTTTGACAAAATAAATAATTGCAATTTATTATCAGAAGACTCATTATTGTAATTAAGTTTACTCTATACATTTTAATTGTGCCAATTTTTAATTTTCACATTCATGGAATTTTCACTTTACGAATCTTAATTTTATACTTACTTTAAATATAAATTATTTAATATTTTATTAACACCTAAATGAAAATTAATCTTTCATTAAACAATGTATATTCATAATTCATAGCTAAGTAAATTAATAAAATATAATGGATTAAACAAATTATTATCAAAATTTTTCAACATTTTTTTCAACATTTTTTTTCACTTGTACCGTAATTAAAATTAACTTCACTTCTTTAAATCTCCACATTAACCTTTGAGAGGCACTTTCGAGTCATCGTATTGAGTTAATAAAGCTATCATTATGTTAGTAAATTTAACGTGGATACATTTTTTCTTTGTAATCTATGACATTTGAAATTCTACAAATTTCTTTTGGTGATAAGGAAACATATTAACTTTGATTCTTTTGGAAAAAGTAAACGCTTTAATTTGTGATATATTTTTTTTATATAAAAGTTATTCATGGTCATATGTGATTATCCTCTCAATTTTATTTTAAAAGTTCATTTATACTTGTTAAATTTTTTCATTAAAGAAAAACAAATCCTATTAAACACTATTGAAAAATATGAGGTATCTCTTGACTAATTATATAATAGCTCTTTCTTGTCGAATTCCTCCATATCATCTGTAAGAGAGAATTACGGAGAAATCAGATGATTAATTTGCAAGAAATTCATCTCTTGCATTGGAAAATTGCATCCCACTTTCAATTAATGTCCTGTTATTGTCCATTGCACAATTATTATTTTTGATATTTGTTTTATTAATCTTACTTCCATCATATTTAATTTTTCTTTCTTAATTTTGAAATTAATTAATTTTGATTTCCTTAAGAAAAAAATTTCAATTTATGTTTATATTTTATTCACATTAAATTTATTAAATAATTAGATTCACAATAATGAAAAAATTCAAGAACATTACAATATCAATACCTGAAGAAAAATATGAGTTTGCTTTTGCGGTACTTATGGATTTTACAATTCTGGGCATACGAGAAGATTATGATAAACTAATAGTTACTTTTGATGATGAGATTTGGAATGAAAATGTCAAAACAGAATTATTAATGGCATTACAATCAATACACATGGATGTATTTATTGAAAAAGAAGAACTTATATTTTCGAAGAATTGGAATGAAGAGTTCGAAAAAAATGTTCCTTTAATTAAGGTTTCTGATAGAATTTCCATTGCTCCTGAATGGAAAAAACATGAATCAGAATCTGAACTTACAATTGTAATAAACCCAAAAATGTCCTTTGGAACCGGACAGCACGAAACTACAAGGTTGATTTCCCGATTAATGGAAAAATATGTACAAGAAGGACAATTTTGGATTGATGCAGGCACAGGTACAGGTGTTTTAGCAATCCTAGCAATTAAATTGGGTGCTAAATCATGTTTTGCTTTTGACAATCATACATGGTCAACCGAAAATGCAATTGAAAATGTTGCTCTAAATAAAGTTCAAGATTACGTGGAAGTTCAGCAAATAGATATTGATGAATTCGAACTTCCAAAAGCAGATGGCATAGCAGCAAATCTTTATGCAAATATGATAATTGGAAATGCAGGGAAATTTGCTCAGGCATTATCTCTAGGTGCTCCACTAATTGTTTCGGGAATTTTGGTGTATGATAAAGATGATTTAATTAAATCTGTTGAAAAAAATGGATTTAAACTAATAGAATACATTCAGGAGGCAGAATGGGTCTCTATCGCTTTCGAAAGAGTTTAAACCGTGAATATTGCTTCAATTGATATAGGTTCAAATTCATTTAAATTACTGATTGCAAATATCAATAATAATCTGATTATCCCTGTTTTTCAGTTGGTTAGATATCCACGCTTAGGTGAAAATTTAATTCATACTCATTTGATATCCAATGACTCAATAAAACAAGCAGAAAATGCAATTGCAGAAATTGTTGATATTTTATCCAAGCAAAAACCCTACAAAACACTTGCTATTGGGACAGCAGTTCTCAGAGATGCTAAAAACGGAAATGAAGTCTGCGATATCTTATCAGGACTTCTCGGTGAACAAATAAGAATTATTGATGGCGAAGAAGAAGCATATTTGAGTTATATTGGTGTACAGACTACACCAGGATTCGACAAAGGCAAATTTTCAACGCTTGATATTGGTGGAGGCAGTACTGAGATTATTACCGGAGAAAAGAATAAAATTCATTACAGAATTTCCATTCCAATAGGTGCTGCAAAAATTCATGATTTATTCTTCAAAGAAAACATATATTCTGAAGAAAATATAAATGATGCTAATGATTACATATCAGAAAAAATTCAGGAGTTGAATACTGAAGCTGTTGTAAGAGATGCTTTTTTCGGTGTTGGCGGTACAATTTCAACTTCTGCTTTCATTAGTTCAGGTTTGAAAGTATTTTCCGAATTTGAGCTGAATGGATTAAACCTTAATGATAAAGATTTATCTTCATTAATAAATTCTCTCAAAGTATACTCTCCTAATGATATTTCAGAGAAATTCGGAATAAATCCTAAAAGAGCCGATATACTAATTCCCGGTCAATTAATTTTAAAATCAATATTAAAATATCTGCAATTAGAAAATATTAATATAAGCACACGAGGTTTACGTTTCGGGATTATTCAAGATTATTTGAATAAATCTAATTTATTACAGGCATATTGATTATAAACTTTGTTCCTTTCCTGTATGTATTATCCAATTCAATTGTTCCATTGTGAAGCATAATAATATGCTTAACGATTGAAAGTCCAATTCCTGTACCGTCATATTTACGTGAACGAGATTTTTCACTAATGTAAAATCTTTCAAATATTCTTGCTTTATCTGTGTCAGGAATACCAATTCCGGTATCAGAAAAGATTATTTGTACTTGCTTTTCTGATACATTTTTCAAATGAATATCAATTCCGCCTTTATCTGTGTATTTAATTGAATTACTTATCAGATTAACAAATACTTGCTCAAACCTGTATGGATCAATTTTTAATTCAGGGAAACCACCGTCTATTGTAATTTCGAATGTGAGTTCTTTTTCCTGCAATTTTTGTTCAAAGAGTAGTTTAGTATTTTCAAGGATCACTTTCATATTTACTTTTGTGAGAAGTAACTTATTTGGTGTACTTTCATCTTCTAATTCGGAAAGCAAAAGCAAGTCCTGTACAATGTTTATCAGTCTGTCAGTATTTCTTCTTACAATTTTGATGTAATGCAAATATTCTTCATCTTCCATTTCATCTTCAAGCGTTTCGATAAAACCTTTAATGGCTGTGAGTGGTGTTTTTAGCTCATGTGATATATTTGCAATAAAGTCTTTTTTAATTTTTTCCAGCCTTTTATTTTCTGTAATATTATGGAAAACAATAATTAATTCTTTTTGAGTGTAAAGATTATTAAAGCTAATATGGTAGATGTCCTTCGCAATATTAATTTCAGCAGTTGGTTGAATAGTTTCTAATTTTGGCGAAATGCCAAAACTTTTATCAATCAGTTTCATTAATTCTTCGTGTGGGAGAATATTTTGGATAAATTTTCCAATAATATCTTTTTTATTAACAATTTTCAAGAAAGCATTATTTGCAAAAATGATATTCCCTTTGGAATTAATGACAAGAATACCTTCAGGCACAGAAGTTAAAAGTAAGATAAGTTCTTCTTTCTGGTCATTTACTTCTTTAAAGAGTTTATTAAGCCTTTTGGACATAATATTGAAATTTCTTGATAATTCACTTAATTCATCTCTACTTTTAACTTCGACATTAGTATCCAAATTCCCCTTTGCAACTTCTTTTGCTGCTTCAGAAAGTCTTTGAATCGGGACGGTGATTCGCTTTGTTATGAAAAATACTGCAATCAAAGCAAGTACTGTAATTACAAGTATGATTTTAATCAAATCAAAAATTAATTTTCCGAAAAGTTCATCAATATAATCAAGGAAATAACTAGTCCTTACAAATCCAATTATTTTCCCTTGAAATTCAATTGATTTTGCCACATATAACATACTCTTATTGATGGTATGACTATAACGAATCTCCTTTCCTGTGCTATTTTTCAAAGCTTCTTGTATTTCTGGCCTATGTAAGTGATTTTCCATTGTATCGACATTAGCCTTTGAATCAGCCAGGACTTTGCCGTTATTATCTAAAATGGTAATTCTTAGAAACGTGGTTTTATAATGTTCTTCAACAATATTTCTCAAGGAATTTGTATCATTTTCAATAATCTCATCGTGGACCTGATCAATCAATGAATTATTTAAATTCATCAATTCATTCTGGAAATTTTCTATATAATGTTTCTTAGTAGTATTATAATTGTAGTAAATTATTAAAACAGAATAGATTAATATAATACTTAAAAAACTTAAAAATAATTTTGTAAAGATATTTACTCTTATTTTCATTTATGTTTAGTTTTGTGAATTAGTCATCAATATCATCAATCTTATATCCTACTCCTCGAATACTTTTGATCAGTTTACCATAATCACCTAATTTTTCCCTCAAATTCTTTACATGTACATCCACTGTTCTGTCTAACACTCCTTTGGAATGAACACCAAGATAATCCAAAATCGAATCACGGGAATGAACCCAACCTATTTTGTGTGTTAGAAGTTTAATAATTTTAAATTCGGAAGCAGTCAATTCAATTTTTTCATTATCAACAAAAACTTCATACTTTTGAAGATCAATCATCAATGAATCACCTATCCATATTTGGTCCTGAACTACATTTTTCTCATCTCTTCTTAAAACAGCTTTTATTCTGGCAAGTAATTCTCTTGGTGAAAAAGGTTTAGTAACATAATCATCCGCACCGATTTCAAGTCCTAGAATTTTATCCATTTCTTCAGCTTTTGCTGTAAGCATAATCACGGGGACATCCTGAGTTCGTTTTTCCTTTTTCAACAGCTTGCAAATTTCCAATCCGTCTCCGTCAGGAAGCATTAAGTCTAATACAATTAAATCCGGTATATCCGAGATAAGATATTTTAGCAAATCCTGCATTAGCTCAAATGACTTCACCCTATATCCTGCTTTATTCAAATGCAAAGCAACTAATTCTATAATGTCAGGTTCATCATCAACAATTGCAATTGTTTTTGTCCTAGAAGTGTTATTCATTACTATTACTTTTTTATCCATTTTATTACTTTATTAATTACCTAAAATCCATTTAGAAATATCATTAATCACATTAACAGGTATATTTGAAGGTATTTCATATTCCTCGGGCATCGATTGTCCTTCTCCTTCCAGGAATAAATGATTCAATTTCGGATAAAGATAAAACTTTGCCTGTTGATTATCTTTGAGAGCATTTTGCCAGTTATTGTATTCTTCTTCAACAACCTGATAATCTCTTTTTCCCTGAATAACCAAAATAGGTTTATTAATAGTTTTAATAATATCCAGGGGTTTATATCTCTTCAAATACAGCCAATATGCTGGCGGAACTCCAAGCAGGTTGGAGTTCGGGTCGTTTTCATCTCCAAAGTTAGCTTCCTTTATCTTCTTAACTTGTTTTTCCAATTCTGCTAAAGTTTCTTCATTAATTCCTTGATTTTTCGGTAATTTGCTAATGTATTTATATTGCGATAAAATTTTATCTTCTAAAGGTTGATTTGCACCTGCCATAATAATAAAACCATGTGCATATTTATATTCTTTTGCTATTTGCGGAATTGCTAAGCCACCAAGACTATGTCCTAATACAAACACTCTGTTGGTATCAATATCCTTTAAAGTCCGAATATATTCTATTGCAAATCCCACATCTTCAATTGTCTCCTGTTCTAATGTAATTACATTCCTTATTTCTGCCATTGCGGAATTATATTGAAAAGTCCTCTTATTGTATCTTAAAACTGCGACACCATTACTGGCTAATCCAACTGCCAAATCTCTGAAAGGCATATTTGGACCAACCTGTTCATTCATATCATTCGGTCCTGAACCATGCACAAGAATTAAAACAGGTGGATTTATTACATTTTTTGGTACAGTTAATTTGCCATCGAGTATAAAAGGTTCCATGCCGAATTTCACATCTTTTTCATAAAATTTACTTGGGTCAGCATATGTAGGCACCGGTGCTGGTTCAACGTCTTCTTTGATAGGTTTAAAGAAAAATCCTGCTACTTTCCCAGCTTCATTGAATGTCAACTGAATATTAAAATCTCCATTCTCATGAATTAGTTTAGTTAAGGAAATTGTATAATTACCAGAAGTATTAATTGAAGTGGGTCCGATACTTTTCAATTCTCCAAATCTTTCTCTTGTTGCATCATAAGCAGTTTTTAATTGACCAGAAGTAATTTGATTTTTGACAACTTCATCAAACATTGCATAACTCTCTTCAAACTTTTGATCATAAAATTGATGAATAAATTTCTGCGATTCTTTAACAATATCAGGTTCCTGCATTAATAATTGGCCAAAAACGGGATTATTTATCATCAAAATTAATATGAGAATATAGAAGTTTTTCATTATGTACTCTTTTTTCTATTATTGAAGCATTATTTTTTGAATTATTGATAATTTTATAAATAAATATGTTTGAAAATTTATTAAACTATATCAAAAAAACATACGTTAAATTATTAGAATATTCAAATTAACAAATATTTGTTAATTTTCAATTAATTATTATTGAAATCCAAATGAATAAAATAAATCGGTTTATATTTGTTTGTTTACTGTTCATCGCTAATATTGCTGTTCCATTAGCAGTAAAATCCCAGGTGAAAATAAATGAATTCTCATCGAGTAATACTTCAATAATAAATGACCCTGATTATAATGAAACTGCCGACTGGCTTGAGCTCTATAATGGTTCTAAATCTGATATTAATCTATATGGTTATTACATTACTGATGACTTTGCAAATCCTTCAAAATGGCAAATTAATATCGATGCCAATATCCCATCAAATGGTTACATTATCATTTGGATGGATGGTAATAATAAGAATTTACATACTTCATTCAAACTTTCGGCTGATGGCGAGCAAATAGGTATATTTAGTCCAAGTTTGAATTTGGTTGATTCAGTTACATACCCTCCCCAAATAGCAAATGTCTCGATGGGAAGGAAAATTGATGGAATTGGTGAATTTGTCTATTTTTTGGAACCAACTCCGGGAAAACCCAATTCGAATTTATTTTATGATAAAATAACATTCAACTTACCTGTTTTTTCAAAACTCGGCGGGATTTTCAATTCACCACAAAATATTACTCTCAAAACGATTGATGGAGGGAATATAAAATATACAATCGATGGTTCCGATCCTGATGGAAACTCAGCTACATACTCCTCACCGCTTTATTTGGATACAACAACAATTATTAGGGCCCGAATAATTAAAAATGGTGAAATCCCGGGTCCAATTATCACAAATTCTTATTTCATTGATGAACACTTATTTAATAGCAATTTGCCGGTTTTTTCCATGAATACTAATCCGGAAAATTTTTGGGATGCCGAAAAAGGAATTTATGTTCAGGATTTCAAACCTGAATGGGAAATACCTGTCAATTTGGAATTATTTGAAAATGATGGTAGTGACAGGGCTGCATTTAATTTGATGGCGGGTGTGAAGATAAATGGATTGCATGCCTGGGCTTTACCTCAAAAGATGCTTGGTGTTTATTTTCGTGGTAAATATGGTGCTGGTAAATTAGACTACCATCTTTTTACTGATGATCCCAAACGAAATTATTATGATAATTTTGCTCTGAGAGCGTCCGGCAATGATTGGTGTAATACCATGCTGAAAGATGGTATGCTAGAAAAATCAATTGAGTTCAATATGAATCTTGATATATTAAATTACCGTCCTTCAATTCTATTTGTTGATGCTAAATATATGGGCATTCATAATATTCGCTCTAAAGTTGACTTAGATTATATATTAAGCAAATATGACATTCCGAATGGTAATGTTGATATCATCGAAAATGAAAATGTTGTAAATGAGGGGAAACTTGATGAATACAATTATTTCAAATCTATGTATTCAAAAGATTTATCCATTCAAAGTAATTTTGAAGCTGTTGTTGAAATAATGGATATTGAAAATTTTACTGATTATATAATAACTCAAATATATACTGCGAATACATCTGTAGGACATAATATTGTAACTTGGAAACCTCAAGGAAAAGGTAAATGGAAATGGATACTGATGGACCTTGACAGAGCTTTCACAAGCGACAATTCTGTGTATATAAATTATTTTACTGAAATGAAGGCTTTACCATTTGCTAATTTATTACAAAATGATAATTACAAGAGTTACTTTATAAAAAGAATGGCCTCACAGCTTTTCACAACTTTTCATCCCAAAAGAATGAAGCAACAAATTAAGACTTCAAGTAATAGAATTAAGGACGAAATGCCATATCATATTGAACGCTGGAAAGGGACAACTTCAATTGAATATGGAGATGCCATTCCTTCTATTGATTTCTGGAACGAAGAAATTGTTTGGTTAGAAAATAATACTGACCAAAGAGCATCGAATTTACTTAATGACCTCAAGCAATTCGGTTATGATTCTACATCTCTAATGAATATTTTCTTTGCTCCCAGAGGTGCAGGTAAAATATTGTTCAATGATTTGAAATTACCTGAAAAAAGTTGGAGTGGCATTTACCCTAATAATTTAGACATTAATCTGAAAGCAAATATTTTTCCAGGTCATAGATTCATTGGCTGGGCCGAATGCAATGAAGAAGTTATCATTCCAAAAGGTAGTATATGGAAATATTGGGATAATGGTGATGGAATTAATGCTAATTGGATAAATCCTGATTTTATCGATATAGTTTGGAAAGAAGGAGAGGCTCAATTAGGTTATGGTGAAGGTGATGAAAATACTATTGTTAGTTATGGACCCGAAAAATATAGTAAATATATCACAACATATTTCCGTAACACTTTTAATTTAACAAAAGAACAATTTGACAAAAATGCTTATGCAATTAATCTTCTTTGTGATGATGGTGCTGTGGTTTATGTGAATGGCAAAGAAGCTGTTTCTTACAATATGTACAATGGTGATGTTACTTATCAAAGCAATGCTCGTAAGGAAATTACAGGTGAAGATGAAAATGTATATTTCAATTTCATCATTAATCCTGATTTGTTGAAATTAGGTGAAAATGTCATTTCGGTTGAAGTACACCAAAAAGGTTCAGCAAGTGATGATTTGAGCTTCGATTTGGAATTGGTCGCTTATGTACCAGATACAACTAAACTGCTTTCGGCAAATGATTCTTACGATATGCAACTAACCGGTGATAAAAGCATTATGGCAGTTTACGAAAGAGTGTCGCAATGCTTCCTTCCTCCTGTAATTACGGAAAATATCATTCTTACTTCTGACTGTTCACCAATTCTTGTAAATGAAGATATATTTATCGATAGTAATGCAACGGTATTAGCGATGGCAGGAACAGAGTTTTGGATGGCTCCAAATACACATATCTATGTTTCAGGTAATTTGTACATTTCCGGTATTGGAAATAAACATTTAAAGTTCAAGATTCATCCTGATTTTGAAGGAAGTTCATGGGGCGGAATTATTTTCAAAAATTCTTCGGAACGTTCCTATTTAAGTTATGTAGATATTGAAGATGCCACAAACGGATATCATCCGATATATGAAAATGCTGCAATTTCCTCTTTCCATGCAGAACTGACCATGGATAATGTAAATATTATCAATAATTATTCTAATCCTATAATTACAAGATATAGCAATATTTTGCTTACAAACAGTACTTTACATTCTGAAGTTACCGGTGATTTGATAAATTGTAAGTATGGCAGTACATATATTTTGAACTGTAATTTCATTGGTAATGATCAACCTGACACAGACGCCATTGATTATGATAATATTATTGATGGAGTTATCAGAAACTGCAATATCTCAAATTTCTTTGGGCTAAATAGTGATGCGATTGATATTGGTGAAAGAACTCTTAATGTCAAAATTGATAGTGTTTATATTCATGATATCACTGATAAAGGTGTGTCTTTCGGGCAATTTTCGAGCGGAAAAGTAATAAATTCTGTTTTTGTGAATTGCAATCTAGGTCTTGGTTTAAAAGATTCTTGCCAAACTGAAATTCAAAATTGTACTTTTTATAATGTAGGAATTCCTGTTTCTGCTTATGAAAAGAATATTGGTAGTTTAGGTGGAAATGGTCACGTCATCAATTCAATTCTATCTAATAGCATTGATGCATCATACTTTTGTGATAATCATTCAACTCTCAGTATCGAATATTCCTTAAGCGATAATGATACTTTACCCGAAAATCGCAATAATTTATTCGGAAATCCTGAATTTGAATCACCAAATTTCTATGATTTCAGTTTGAAATCAAATTCACCTGCTATCAATGCAGCCAATCCATTTAATGGTTTCAAAAATTTAGGTTCAAATCTCACTTATCTAACAGGACAACCAAATTTAATAATTAATGAAATTTTCCCTGATGCTCTGAAGAAAGATAATGCCGCTGAATTCTTATCTATCGAAAATATTGCTGATGAACCAATTGATATTTCCGGTTATGCTTTCGTAGATGGAATAGATTTCATGTTCCCAAATAATTCTTTAATCGCTCCGGGTGAGAAAATTTATATTACAAAAGATGCAAAAGCACCTCAATGGAATAATTGGCAAGGTCAATTATTTGAATGGACCTCAGGCAGTTTAGCAAATGAAGGAGAATCTGTAATTTTGATTAATAATTTCGGTATGACTGATGATAAAGTACATTATCTCGACACTTCTCCATGGCCTCTTGATATGGTCACCAATGGAGATATTATCGAACTTAACAGCAATATATCGGACAATCATTTTGGTGAAAACTGGATTGGAAAATCTTTCGATAGCTTGTTCAGCAGTTCTGATACAACACATATTGTAAATTTGAACATTTACCCAAATCCTTCCACCGGCAAAGTCTTTATTCGAGGTGCTAATTTCTCCAATAGTATTTGTGAAGTATTTGATATAACAGGCAAATTAGTACTAAGAAAGTATCTTTCAGAAATTGATAATTCAATCAATATGGAGAATTTCCTAACTGGAATATACTTTATTAGAATTAAAAATAAATCAGTAAATTTAATTTTGTTAAGATAAACATTACAATACAAAAAAAGAGGGCTCAATCGAACCCTCTTTGTATAATATCAAAAGAAAATTGAAACTATCTTATCTTCTTAGCAAAATATGTTTTCTTTACTAAGTCAATGAAAATTATGACGCCTCCAATAATCATCAAGCTGTCAGGCACGGTACGAGCCCACATCCAGCCTCTCAAAGAGTCAACTGCTTCTCTTGTTCTTGTATAAAAATATCCCAAATCGTGAGCAACTTGTGTTTGCTGTAACCCTATAATGAGTGTAGGAACTGCGAAAAGTAAAACACCAGCAGTTACAAACCAAAAGCCGATTTTACTCCACTTATCATTCCATTCTAATCCATTTGCTAATGAATTTGTTTTAGAAGCTAAGTAAATGAATGCAATTGAAATATAACCAAAGGCGCCCAGAAGTGCAACGTGACCGTGAGGCATAATCAAATATGTTCCATGAGCAAAGTAATTTATTGTTGGAGTATTGATAACCATTCCAAAGAATCCGGCACCTATCCAATTCAACACTGCTGAACCTGCAATCCACATAAACGGTGTTCCAAATTTGAAATCTTTTCCTGAATATATTTGTTCCTTTTTATTCTTCATTGCTTCCACAATCATCAAGGCAAGTGGTAGTGGTTCGAGAGCAGAGAAAATTCCACCTATTGCTATCCAGTACTGATCTAATCCTTGCCACCAATAGTGATGCCCAACTCCTAATGTACCACTAAGCATAATTAAGAATAATTCAAAGAGCATGACTCTTACGGCAGTTTTCTGAGAAATTAATCCTAAAGATACAGTAAAGAATGCAATAACACCAGCCGCAAATAGTTCAAATGTTAACTCTACCCAAAGGTGAATTACCCACCAACGATAGTAATCATCTACTGTGTAATTTGGCATAATTTTATGCACAGGCATCATACCGGCTATATATAATGTTGCAATACCAAATGCTGCCCAAATAATTGTGCTTACAATTGGATTATTGGTTGCGGATTTCCTAATTAAGGAGACAATAAGAAGGAACCAGAAAACAAGTCCAACGACTAGTCCTATATCCCAAACTCTTCCTAAATTTATTAATTCACGCCCCTCATTGCCAAGCCAGAACCATACGTCTCTCATCTGACCGGTAGCGCCCATATACAATCCATAAATACTTCCAACAGCTATTACTAACAAAGCAACCCAAAGCACATCTACCAACCATGGGAATTTATGATCACGATTAGCAACCCATGGTGCTATTAAAAGACCTCCCACGAGCCAACCTACTGCCACCCAAAGTATAGCAATTTGTGTATGCATTGAGCGCATAACATTGAAAGGAAGAATGCTTTGAGATAAAAGAAAATCATTTTGAGGATCTGTATATAAGTGGGCTAAATATCCTCCAAGGAATAGTTGAACGACAAATAACAAAGCCACAATTGGTACATATTTCAGTAATTTCTTTTGAGAAGTAAATATTTTGTTTATAACAATTGCCGGCTCAACAGGTTCATTTCTTTTCAGTAAATATTCATAAGAAACATATATCAACAAAATTGTTAAAGTCCAAAGAATCAGAAATTCCCAGAGCGAAACACTATGGTTAATGAATTCCAATGTTTGGTCAATTAATGGCTCCGGTGGCCAATTATTAGTCCATGTTCTTTCAGTATCGGTTCTATGTGTAGAAGCAACTAATTGAGCCCAATCAACAAAATATGCAATTTTTTCTGCTTCTTCAGATCGGATAAATCCACCCGGAAAAGCTCTGGTTCTATCGCCATTCACAAGCATATTTTTAAGATATTCTACATTCGACTTAAAGGCTGCAGTTGATCCTTCAGAATAAGTTACGGTTCCATCTGTGAGATGAGTTTCGTCCTTAATGTCCTGCTTAACTCTTTCTTTGACCGCACCCAATTCAACTTTGCTAAGATTGCTTTTTGATTTACCGTACATTTCATTAGCATAAAATTCATACAAGAATTCACTGCGCAAATGCAAGAAATCTGTCGAAAAGTCAGGTCCCATATAGGCACCCATTCCAAGTAATGAACCCCAATCCATTAAATCGAATTGTTGGAAAAATGCTTTTCCTTCAATTATTTCATCGTGAGTGTAAAGCTGTTCACCATCAACAGACTTCACTACTGCCGGGATTGGTGGTACTTCCTTATGTAAATTTGCTGTATAGTAAATCAGCATTGTAACCATAAAAATGGCTGAAATCCAGAAAGAAACATAAAGCCCTTTCTTGCTCATAAATTTGTCTAATAAACTTTGGTTCATTCTAACCTCTTTTGGTTTAATATAAGAATCTATAAATAATACTTTTTTGTCCGATTAAAAATTGTATTTACAAAATTAAGAAAAAAAATAATACTAAATACTTAATGATTGATTTTTTTTATAGCAATCAGTAAGTTAATTGAACAATTACTTCAATAATTTATTAATTTAGTAGAAATTAAATATGAAAATTAAAAACATTAGGTGTTACAATGAAAAAGTCAAAATTATTCAGAATGGTTTATGGTTTAGGAATTGCTTTAATAGTGTTTCTGATAGCTGCTTTAGGAGGGCAAAACGCAATGGCTCAGGAAATCCCCAATGGTGATGGGGACTTGCTGTGGAAAGTACCAGTAACGAAAAGCCTAGGTACTTCTGTGTCGATACATCCTATCAATTCAAATATACTCATCGCTGGACGTAACAATGAAATTTATGAATTCGATGTTAACAACGGCATGCTTATAAGAACAATTACCTGTGATACACTCGTAGAAATTAAAGGTATATGTATTACACCAGATGGTAAAACAATTATTGTTGGATTAAGTTACATCACACAATTTATCGATTATCAAACAGGGAATAAGACAAAACAACTAAATGCCGAAAAAGATGGAATAATCAATGGGATATTAACAACACGATATAACATTTATCCTTTTAGTAATAACAAAGATTTTTTGTGTGATCGTTATGTTTCACAGGATGAACAATATATTGAGAGATATGACTATATAAACGATATAGTTATAAAAAGGTTAAACCTTTATGACTTGGAAAACGGGATTAAGAATGTTGGAATATCAGCCATTACATTAACACCAGATGGGACACAGTTCGCAGTAGCTTATAAATTCTTTAATTTATACTATATAAAGATTTTTGATGCAAATACTTTTGAACTTATTCAATCTGTTCCATATTCATGGATTGAGATTATTGAGAATTTAGAGTTTTCTTCAACAAATAATTATTTATCAATTTCATCAAATATTGATCTTTTGGCTGATGTTGTAAATCTTGAAACAAATCAAAAATTCTCATTTGCACCCAAACATATGGTAAAATTTTCGGATGATGAGAAATACTGGATAATTGAAGCATGGTACACAAGCCCAATAATAGATATCTATCTTGCAAATACATATGATAAAGTTTTTATTATCAATTCAGATGGTTATTTAAGGGTATTCAAAGACAACAAACTTTTTGTACGCAATGGGTATAATCTTTCATTATACTCATCGAATTGGCATTTTGTTGATATAAAGGAAAAGTATTCAGATTCTTCTTTTCAAATAAATTATTCAGAAAACAGAATAACTTTAATATTTCAAAATATCGCATTTATTGACCAAATATTTCTTGCAGACACAACCGGAAGGGAGGTTGCTCGATTAGAGAAAATTCCCGTTATTAATAATACTGTACAAATACCAATAGAATTACTCTCAGGGAATTACTTACTTAAATTTAGTGCTAATGGAAAAAATTATACAGCTAAATTTAGTGTTTTGAGGTAAGAAATGAAAAAGATAATATTATTCATTTTCTTGTTGCCTATATTATTGAATGCACAGAATCTTGAACCTGTTCAGCAACAATTTTACTTTCCACTTTATGGAGATTCACGATATTTATCAGGTGATTCTGCTTACTTTCAACAAACAAAGTTCATCATGGGTAACCATTGGGACAGTTCACCACGGCTGGAAAAAGCAGTTGGTTATACTCAAAAAGACATTTAT
>Ga0154569_133_pt1 | contig 19056 bp, 16 predicted proteins | sample RifGroF2_FD_115998 | JGI IMG/M metagenome (GOLD analysis project Ga0154569, IMG submission 115998) | Ignavibacteria bacterium GWF2_33_9
AAGTTATTTCTGCAAAAGAGAGTAATTTTCTGAAAACATTTCTGAAAATTAAGAAAGGATTATATCAGATATTTTTTCAAAAAAGTCATCTTCGCCATCGTGAACCAACTTTACTGAAATCATTATCAAAAAAAATATCTCATCAAATAAATCAATCGGATGCTGACATTGTATTTGCATTTGGATCACTTTCCATTGCTTATCTTGAAACTGATTTACCTGTTTACATGCTGACTGATGCAACGTTCGACAATCTTTTGGATTTTTACCAGGAATATAAAAATGTAACTAAAGTTACTCTTGAAAATGCAAAAGAAATTGAACAACTTGCCTTCGAAAAAGCATCTCATATTTTCTTTTCATCAGATTGGGCTGCAAAAAGTGCTATTGTCAACTATTCAGTTCCTGCAGAAAAAATCTCAGTTGTTCCTCTTGGGGCAAATTTAAATCAAGTTCCTAATATTGATGAAATTAATAAGAGTTTTGATCCGGGAAATTTAAAGCAGATTAATCTGCTTTCCTTCGGTAAATATTGGGAACGTAAAGGACATGACAGAGCTTTTGCGGTTCTTAATTCATTACTCAAAAAAGGTGCAAACGCACAATTAACTATTGTCGGATGTGACTTGCCTGCTGATTGGGAAAAATATGATAAATTTACAAGAACGAAAGTTACGGTTATCGGCAATTTGAATAAAGACATTTCTTATGAACTTGAGATGCTGGAAACTATTCTCAAAAAAACTCATTTTTTGTTGTTTCTTTCACGTGCTGAGACTTTCGGACATGTTGTCTGTGAAGCAAATGCTTTTGGTATTCCTGTGATTGCCGCAAACATAGGGGGTATTCCATCAGCAGTTCGTGATGGAATTAACGGCTTTTTAGTTGATGAAGATGAATTGCCTGATAAAGCAGTAAATTTGATTATGTCAATTACGAATAATCAGGAAACTTATAATCAACTATCCATGAATTCAAAAATTGAATATGAAGAAAGGTTGAATTGGGATAATTCCGTGAAATTAATATTGGAAAAAATCGTACACTAATCCTCTGAAAAATCCTCTTCTGACAAAATTTCAAGTAACTGTTCAGCAAGTGCTAATGCAGAAGAATTCGAAAGAATCTGTTCTGTGAATTTCTGTATCACAATATCTGAATCGCTTATTTCATCTTTTATTTCCAAAATTTTAATAAGGCTTTGTATTGTTTTACTGAGTGATTGCATTGTTTTCAGTTGAGCATCCAAATCCATTGATTCAATTTCATTTTTTCTCAACGATAATTTTCTGATTACTCCATCAAAAAGCTTTTGCAGTGATTGCACAACTTTTCTTGCAGAGTAATCATTTTCTTCATTAGGTTGAAAACACAGATTATCCTGAAAAATCACATTTTTGCGTGTGTTCCATTTAAATTGTTTTTTCCATTTAGCAAGATTGAATTCCTTTACTTTAGTTATATAAGATAATTCTTTTAAAGCAGGTTTTTGCAGTACGGAATAGATAACAAAAGATAAATATGCGATTTTTGTTTCATTCATTTTGCAAAAATAAGTACTTATTGCAAGATTGAAAAGTATTATATATATAATTAGATTAAAAGTGAAAATAATTTTTAGTTATTTAATTCGTATGTAATTAATCAAAAATGAATTTTTAAACTTTTTTAAATAGAAAATCGGAGAAATTAAATGCGTCGTAGTATTTTAATAGTAGTTGCAGCTGTTTTATTGCTCAGCACAGTTACATACGCTCAGAGTGGAACAACACTCAAAACTAAAAAAGATTCTTTGTCTTATGCATTGGGTGCACAAATTGGGAAGGATTTTTTAAGGAACAATATGGAAATCGATCCAGCAGTTTTTGATGCAGCATTCAGGAATAGTTTTTCAGGTAAAGATTTATTGATGAATGAAGAAGCCATTCAAAATGTTATAATGGCATTCCAACAGGAATTACAGGAAAAAATGATGAAAGAAAAAGAAGAATCAATGTCGAAAAATGTAGAACTGGGAGAAAAATTCCTTAAAGAAAATGCTACCAAACCAGGTGTGAAAGTTACTGCTTCCGGTTTGCAGTATAAAGTTATGAAAGAAGGAACAGGTAAAACCCCTTCAATTTCAGACAAAGTGAAAGTTCACTACGAAGGCACTTTAATTGACGGTACAATTTTCGACAGTTCTTTCGAACGCAATCAACCAATTGAATTCCCTGTAACAGGCGTAATCAAAGGTTGGACAGAAGGATTGCAGTTAATGAAAGAAGGCGGTGAATTTATGCTATATATCCCCGCTGACTTAGCATATGGAGACCGTGGTGCAGGAGAACAAATTGGACCTGGTTCTACTATAATTTTTAAAGTTCAGTTAATTGCTGTAACTCCAAACGCAGTAGCTCCTGAAAACAAATAATTTAAAATTTTCGAAAAATACTTCCGGTGATTAAAGGATTGCCGGAAGATATTCGAAAAATAAAGTAATGGATTTAGAATATAGAGAGGGATTAGATTATGTCGAGATCATTAAATAAAGTTTTATTAATTGGAAATGTGGGTGTAGACCCAATTTTAAAGGAAACTCCCGGTGGAGTTCCTGTAACTTCTTTCCGCATGGCAACTTCGCAAACATGGAAAGATAGAAACGGAATGTTGAAAGAGCAGACAGACTGGCATACAGTTGTTGCATGGAGAGGATTGGCTCAAATAGTTGACAAACTTATTCATCGTGGTTCCAGAATTTTCGTGGAAGGACGTTTGCAAACCAGAACTATCGAAGATAAACTCACTCAAAAGCAAAAACAAATCGTAGAAATTCTTGCGGACAATATTTTATTACTAGACAGTAAAAGCAAGAATTTTTCTGAAAATCACGAAAAAATGGAATTTGGGGATTATCATGTACATAATGAGAGTGAATTTGAATCTCATGATGATTTTTACGATGATGTAGATTCAATTTTCGATGATGATTTTCACTTGAACATTGATGATAATAATTAATTCATAATCTCCTGAAAAGAGGTTGCAATGAAAATTACAAGAGCTACAGAAATTAAAGTGGGGATACTTCTCTTCATTTCTTTTTTAGTGCTAATTTTTATTATTCTCTTTGGAAATACTTTGAATCTTGCCGGTTCAAAAACTGAAGTAAATTTCCTCTTCCCGAATTCAGGAGGTTTAAAAATTTCAGATCCTATTTTCGTTAATGGGGTGAAAAGGGGAAATATTGCTAAGATTGAAAATTATCATGATTCAGTCCTGATAAAAGGATTTATTGAAGGTATATCCGATATTTATACAGATGCAAAGCCTCAAATTATGATTTTGGAAATTACCGGCGGCAAGAAAATTGAAGTTTACCCGGGAACCTCTCATCGACCTATAAATGCAAATCAAATCATAAAAGGCGAAACTCCGCCTGACCTTGCTGAATTAATTGCAATTTTCGGAAATGCAAGCCAGGGAATTACTGAAACTATCATAAAACTGGAAACTACTCTGGACGGGTTGAATGAACTTTTTGGTGATACTTTATTCCTTACTAATATGAAGAATATTGCTACCAATGCCAATACTGCTGTAGCAGATTTATCTGAAGTTATGCATGAGAATAAATCGAGTTTATCTTTTGCTTTGAAAGATTTGAAGACAATAACAACAGACTTGAAATCAATTATTTCAGATAATAAAGAACAGTTAAATTCCATAATTCAGAATGTGAGTTTACTTTCTGAAGATGTGAAGCCGCTTGTGATTAAAGCCGATAGCTTGATTTCCAATTTGCAGAAAATGACTGATGAAATGAATAAAGTCATCTATCAGGTAGAAAATGGAGACGGATTTATCTCTAAACTGATTTATGATAAAAACTTTACTGATAAAGTTAACGGTTCGCTTAGTTCATTGGATTCCCTTGTAAATTTAATACGTAAGAATGGAGTTAACGTAAATGTACGTTTGGGAACACGACCTTAAGGAGCGTAAATGTCATTAAAAACAACCGGATTAGATGAAAAACTTCAAGGATATTTAGTTGAAAATTTTTCAGCTGAAGATGATTTTCTGCGTAAACTCGCTTCAGATGCTTTAATAGCAGGATTTCCTACAATTCAGATTTCCCCAGAACAAACTCGCTTTTTACAATTTCTGATTAAATCAATAAATGCAAAGAATATTATTGAAATTGGTACTCTTTTCGGATACTCTACTATTGCAATGGCAAGAGCTTTACCTGAAAATGGAAAATTAATTTCACTGGAACTGGAGCCTGAACGTGCTGAATTTGCAAGACAAAAAGTAGCCGAAGCAGGATTATCTGACAAAGTAGAAATTGTTTGCAGCAAAGCACTTGACTTTCTTGTTGATTTTAATCCTGCAGAAGATTTGGATTTTGTTTTCCTCGATGCCGACAAAAATAATTATTATAAATATGTTAAAATTCTTGAAAGCAGATTACGTGTCGGTGGAATGATTACCGCAGATAATGCTTTCGCATTTGGGTTTATACTGGATTCAGCTCCGGAACGAAATCCGGAAGATGTGAAATCAATAAAATCTTTTAATGATTTTATGAATCAACATCCTAATTATCTCACAACTATAGCACCTGTAGGAGATGGTTTGCTTATGTCTCTCAAATTACACAATGAATAAATTTTGGTCATATATGAGAAATAAGTTATTCTTGTTCGGGCTGATTGGCTTGACATTGCTCCTTCAAAATTGTGCAACCCGTCAACCAAAAACCGGCTTTGAACTGCAAAGAGAAATTTGGGATTATACTGATGGAGATGAAGAGCCAAAAAGTATCTATCTCACATCAACTAAACCTATTGATTCAGTTAACCCTGATAAACTTGTCTATGATTTTTTCCGAGTAGAAATAGACCAATACCCCGATACAGTAAAACTATTTGCCCGTGTCTTTGATTCTCTTGGAAGTTTCGTTACAAATATGGCTTCCCCATATAAATTGAATAATGATGTGAATTATTTTTCATCTCTCAAAGAGTATTTAGGAAAAGTGTATAATGTTCGGGAAGTTGATGTAAAGGATTTCCATGTTCGTGAATTCGGGGCTAAGGATTCCATTCCTTACAATATCGTCCTGACAGTTGATTATAGCGGGTCGATGACCGGAGTTATGGATGCAATTTTTACAGGGACTAACATTTTTGTTGACCTGAAAATGGATTATGATAAAATAGGCATAACTACTTTTAATAAAGATTTCGACGAGAAAGTGCCATTGATTCAGGATAAACAGAAGATAATCTCACTTTATAATACACGCAAAGAGAGAGGAATCGGAATGTTTTCTGCTGTTTATGATGCAGTACTTAAAAATATAGAAATGTTCGATAATACTTCCGATGAAGTTCCAAGAGTATTGGTGCTCTTTTCCGATGGAGACGACAATTATTCTAAGAAAGAATTAGACACTTTAATGATGCGGGCAAAAGAAAGGCAAATTCACATTTTTTCTGTAGCTTTCGGTTATTCGAAGGACGATAATATGCGAATTATGTCCAAATATACCGGCGGCAAATTCTATAAAGCTTATACGAAAGAAGAATTAATTGCAATTTTCCGGGATATTTATATGAGTTTGAGATATTATTATCTGATTACTTACCATCCTCCTAAGTTTTGGGGTTATCACAAAGTGAGGTCGTATTTAAGTATCCCCGGTAGAAAACTAGATACTTTATGGGCAGAAGCAGATTACAACACTTCCGACTTGATGCCTTGGGATAAAGTAGGTTCGGCTTTCTCCAGACCTATCAGATTCGATTACGATAAATTTGATATCAAGCCTGAATCAATATATATTCTCGACGAGATTGCAGACGTGATGCTGAGCGATCCTAAATTAAAGTTGGAAATTCAGGGACATACTGATAATATGGGCGGAATTGAATATAACCTAATTCTGAGCGAAAATCGTGCAAAGGCTGTATATGATGCACTCGTAGCACGTGGTGTCCCAGCAGGGAATTTGCGTTATCGGGGATTTGGTTTCTCTCGTCCTATTGCGAGTAATGATACTCCTGAAGGTCAGGCAAAGAATCGCCGTACTGAATTTGTTGTACTCGCAAAATAACGCAATAATTCATTAAGCTTAATAAAAGTAAATAAAATTTACAATTTTCGTAATTTTGTAAATCTATTAATATGTAATTGAAATAAAAGGATTCGAAATGCTCGATTTAAAATTTGTTCGTGATAATTTTGATTTAGTAAAAGAAAATATTGAAAGAAAAAATGAAAAAGCTGATTTGAGTGAATTTCTCTTACTTGAAGAAAAAAGAAGAGAATTTATTCAAAATACCGAAAAGCTGAAAAATGAAAGAAATGTCGTTTCCAAAGAAATTTCGAATCTGAAGCGCACCGGCGGCAATGCGGACAATTTGATTGCTGATATGAAAGTAGTATCCGACAAAATTAAAGAATTTGACGATAATCTGAAAGAAGTTGAATTGCAAATTCAGGATATTATCACAAGATTGCCAAATATGCTGGCAGAATTCGTTCCTGTTGGCAAAAGTGAAGAAGACAATAAAGTGATTCACCACTGGGGAGAAATCGTTCCACAGAAACTGAAAATGAATCATATAGAGATTTCCAAAGCTCTTGGCATTCTGGACTTTGAACGTGGAGCGAAAGTGAGTGGTTCCGGTTTTTCTTTCTATATTGGCAAAGGTGCAAAACTCGAGCGTGCAATCATTGATTTTATGATTGATTATCACGTGGAAAAACACGGCTATACTGAGTTTTGGTCACCTTTTATGGTGAATGAAGCTAGTATGTTCGGTACAGGACAATTACCGAAAATGGCTGAAGATATGTACTTCGCACAGGAAGACGGGATGTATCTTATTCCTACTGCAGAAGTCCCTCTCACAAATTATCATCGTGACGAGATTTTGAACTTTGAGGAATTGCCAAAGAAAATTTGCGGCTATACTCCTTGTTTCCGTCGGGAATCGGGTTCATACGGCAAGGAAGTTCACGGATTTTTGCGTGTGCATCAATTTAATAAAGTGGAAATGGTGAACTTCGCTTTACCGGAAAATTCATTCGAGCAATTGGAAATTTTGACCAACGAAGCAGAAGATATTTTGAAAGCATTGAACGTGCCATACCGTAGAATCTTGCTTTGTTCAGGTGATACTTCGTTCGCAAGTGCAATGACTTATGATTTGGAAATATGGGCAAGCGGTGAAGAAAAATGGCTGGAAGTATCCAGTTGTTCCAATTTTATTGATTTCCAGGCGAGACGTGCGAACATCAGATTCAAACGTACTCCAAGCTCAAAACCTGAATTCGTGCATACACTAAATGGAAGCGGAGTTGCTACTTCTCGTCTATACGCAACAATTCTGGAAAATAATTTGCAGGAAGACGGCAACGTGATTATCCCCGAAGCTCTGCGACCTTACTGCGGCTTCGACAAAATTGAAGCTAAGTAATTAGTAAATAAATTCATGAAGGGACGCATTTCTAATGCGTCTTTTTTTTTACATTTTCACAAATTTCTGGACTATATCTCCAATCCGAACGAAATACACTCCGGGCGGCATGGTGGAAATATCTATCTTTGTAGAGACAGGTCTGAGACCTGACTCTACGGTCATTACCATATTCCCAGCGACATCAAAGATACTGGTATTAGATCCCAGATACTCCCGATGAAATCGTGGTGAAATAAGATTCTATATCTTCACAAACTATATAGGTTTTGACTGATTATTAAATTTAAGGAAATAAAAAGATTGTTTTTAAATAATTTTTCGAATCATATTGTTATGATTTTGATTTTTTTTAAGTTTGCATAAGTATAAATCGTAATTACGATTGAAATTTTTTGAAATAGTTTTGTAAGCGTTGTCTTACTTATGTTCTAAATCGAAAATCGCCAATTTTCAAAGTAAATGGAACTGCAGTAAAGGCACGCCCCGATTGGGGCGTTTTCCTTTTTTGCTTTCGTACTGGGTGCTTGGTCGTACCTATCTGAAGGGCATTAAAGAGAAAATGTCCTTTTTTTGTGTATAAATTTTTAGGATCATAATGAAAAGATTATTTACTATTTTATTTTTTATTTTTGCATTCGCCCCATCGGTTTCATTTTCAATATCCGACTTTTCGTATTCAGGTGTCGCTTACGATAATACTGGACAGATAATAATTTCGCAAAATATTGAGGTTCAGGTTCAAATTAATGATGGAACCACTTTGTTTTTAGAAGAATTTCTTTCCTCTGCATCAGTTTCAACAAATGAGTTTGGTGTATTTACAGTTCAAATTGGTTCTGGTACAAAAACAAGTCAAGCAGATTTATCTGAAATTGTTATGAAATCAAATACAAATATTATTGTTAAGGTCAGAAGACCTGAAAATAATTTTGTAACAATTGCCGGAACATCGCTTGCCAATCTATATTTAGATAATTTTCAAAAAGATGGGACCTCAGGAGGAAATTATTTTACAATACCAAGTAGTTCAACTGAACCAACAAATCCTACTGTAGGGCAGTTTTATTATAATACTGAAGAGAAGCGGCTTTATTATTACAATGGTGAATTTTGGGAATATTCTCAAACCACACCAAAATTATTTAAAGGAAAAATCCACAGTAAGATTGATGGAATATCAGGAAATATGAAAACAATAGAATTAGCTGATGATGGAAATAAAATTGCACTAATGTATAGTCAATCAGAACCACCTTATAAAGTCTTTATTAATGTATTTCAATATAATGGAAATTCTTGGATTAAAATGGGATCAGATATTGAAACAGAAGAATATTATGATAGCAACATATTAACATTTTCTCATGATGGTTCCACTGTTGCATTTGGTAATGGTTCTTTTGACAACCATAAAGGAATTGTCAGTGTATTCAAATGGGAAGGAATTGATTGGGTTCAAAAAGGTAATTCTATTTTAGGTGATAATCCTTATGAAGAACTCGGAAGATCAATTGATTTAAACGAAAATGGTAATGTTATTTTCATTGGAAGCCCTGGGTATAACTCAAATTATGGAAAAGGAAGTGTTTATGAATTCAATGGAAATGAATGGATACAGAAAGGTCAATCAATTATTGGAAATGACGAATATGGAAATGTAGGTTTAAATTCTTCTATCTCAGCAGATGGTAATTCTATTGCTGTTCAGGGAAGGTACTGGATACAGGTATTTTACTTTAATCAGGTCTGGTTGCAAAAGGGGAACAAATTTAATTCTTATTTTGATCAGAATTCAACATTCAAATTGTCCTATTCGGGCAATTTATTTTCTATTGGTGGACAAGTAAATAATTATAATTCTTTCAAGGTATGGATATGGGATGAATTTAATTGGGAACCTTTAGGTAATTCGATTTCAATGCCAACCATGGGTGGGGAAGTTATGTTAGCTTATTCTTCTAATCTTAGGTTTTGTTCTTTTTTAAGTAACAATGATACTTATTTTGGTAAAATATCAGTTTATACATATTGGGGTGGAGAATGGGTAAAATTATCTAATGAAATCGAAGGTACAAATGAACTATATTTTTCTGATATTATTTCAATGAATGGTGATGGCTCACGATTAGCTGCTGGTGTATATGAGTTAGGTCAGAATTATATATTAATTTATGAATAATAAAGAGGTTAACAAATGAAATCTATTGCAACAATTAATTTCAAAGGTGGTGTTGGTAAAACAACAATAACATGGATATTAGCTAAATATCTATCAGATATCGAAAACAAGAAAGTTTTAGTTGTTGATACTGATGCTCAAATGAGTTTAACTATGGCTGTTTCTTTAGAAGAGGAAAGTGGTTCTTTCCAGAATGAATTTGGTATTTGGTATAACGGAAAACATAAAGATAAAAAGGACCTTTTAAAAGCTTTAGAAAAATATGATCAAATGCAAGGAGGTCATTTTGACTTTTCAATCGATAGCTCATTTATTTATAAAATGAATGATAATCTTCATTTTATTCCATCTGTTATTGCTTTATATTGGCTTGAACTTGATGTTTTTGATAGAGAAAAAGTCAAACACTTTATCAGGGCATTATTAGGTAAAATTGAACATTCAAGTACAAAATATGATTATGTCCTTTTTGATTGTCCTCCTAACTTCACAGCATTGTCTTATTCAGTTTTAAGCTGTTCGAGTATGGTGCTAATACCTATAAATCCTGATGTTTTTGCGGCTACTGGTATTCGTTTAATGATTGAGGGACTCAGTTTAAGAATCGAACCATGGCCAAATCCAAAAATTTGCATATTTATGAATAAAGCTAAACTACGGAGTAATCAACTGACTCAGGAGTCATTAAAGTATTTAAATGAGTCCAAATTAGTAGCAAAACAAAAAAGTCAAGAAGGAATGAAGATTGTTGTCTCAGATAATATTATTCCTGAACGAGTTGATATTAAAAGAGCTATTCCGAATTCTAAATTTCCAAAAGATTTTCAAATATACTTTGAAAGACTTTGGAATGATATTAAATTAGTAATGGAGAAGAAATGACTGATATTTTAAAAAAAATTGCAAAAATTGAAACATTATTAAATGAAATAAAGAAATCACTTGCAAAAAAAGATAAAGTTTTTCTTTTTGATAGAACTGATTCAAAAAAAATTATAATTGAAAAAAATGAAACTAATGACATTGGATTAAAAAAAGAGTATGACAATTTATATAAATTGTATGAATCTCAGAAGTTTCAAGAAATCGAGGAATTTATAAATGAAAAAAGCAAAGATTATCTTAAAGAATTTTGTAAAGTAAACAATTTGTCAATAGATACTAGTAGAGTTTCAAAACCTAATATTGTTAAGATTATAATAAAATGGTTCTCTCAAAGAAAGCAAATTACTGAAGGTTTTTAGTCTTAACACATCCAGTATAAGACTGGATAAATACACATTTGAAAAAAAATAAAATTAATCAAGAAAATATTATCGAAGTAATTATGAATGAATCTTCTGTATTTGAGTTGAAAGTTGAATGGTGGGCATTTTTTATTTCAATTCTTGCACTATTCTTTACATTGTTAAAAGATTATATTATCCCATTTTTGATAAGACCCAAAATGGTTTTTTATTATGATAATAGACCACCATATAAACGAGATTTTATACAGTATAATCTTGGTTCCGGGTATTGTTATGGAGACTTTTTCAGAATTGAGGTTAAGAACATAGGTTCTTCGACTGCAAAAAATTGTAGATGTCAAATATATGATGTATTGAATTTAACCAGTAGTCAACAAGTGGACTTAGCTGGTTATACATTGAAATGGGCAAGTAGACCTGACTTTTCTGAAAGATTAGAAATTCATAATAGTGAAAGAGAATTTATCGATATAGTTTTTACAAAATACAATGGTGATGAAGTTTATCTTCCTACATATCATAAAATAGCTGTCGGGATGAATGGAGTATTAAAAAAAGGTAAATATCAAGTAATACTTTTATTTACAGGTGATAACTTTTCACCTTATGAAATAACAATCATAATAAATAACTTGGGTATTGGAAATCAACTTGGATTGCATCTTGATAAAGTAGTTAAATTAGAAAAATATTAATTTTTGGTTTATTAATTTATTTTCTTTGTATTAATGATAGGTAAGGGCTGCCTATTCCCAAAGGTTTCACTCGTGGCTACTATAATTAAACCACTACGTGGTTCTCTGAATTCCTGCTTTCGCCCCGATTTCTTCGGGTCAGGCAGGGAAGACAGGGACTTTGTCACTTTTCACTTTCACTTTCACTTTTTTACATTTTCACAAATTTCTGTACTATATCTCCAATTCGAACGAAATACACTCCGGGCGGGAGAAATGAGACGTCAATCTTTTGTAGTGATAATTCATGAATTGTCTCTACGGACAGCACGCATTTCCCGAAAATATCGAATATCTCAAAACTCACAGAGCCTTCAGGAATTTGAGAAAGCGACAATGTCGAAAAAACAGGATTTGGGTAAATTATTACATTGCTCAATGATTCTGTCAAATCATAAGAATTTATATCAAGGAATTTTCCGAATGCTCCCAAAAGGTTCAATTTTCCGTAGCCCCAATATTTGTTTGGTATTGTATCGGAAGTGAAATTATCAGTAATGGCAGTTGTTTTGAGCAAGTTAATTAGTTCTTCCGGTGTAAAGTTGGGATTCATTTCTAATAGCAGAGCAACAGCACCAGCAACAACAGGCGATGACATGGATGTACCTTGGAATGCAGCGTAGCTATATGTTTTTCCGTAATATTCCATTCTTGTAACAATATCTTGTTTCCCGGGTATTGCACCATAACCGGTTTGACTGTAATTTGCTGCAGAAACAATTATTGAACCCGGAGCGACAATGTCCGGTTTATTTCTGCCATCTAAAGAAGGACCAACACTGGAAAATGATGCTCTATCTCCATACAATCCGGAACCTACTTTATATAAGAAATTTTTATAATTAACGAATGTTTCCTTCGATACAGAAGCACCTATGCAAAGAAGTTTATCTCCGGAAGCCCAATCGCCGATTGTGTATTCTGCATCCCCGGGGGTCGCTGCTGTATCATTTAATCTCGAAAAGAAAGAAGTATAGCCGTTTCCGTTTTTGATTAATGAACTAAACAGATGTATATTTGAATTCTGAGAATTGACCTCAACTTTGAACCAATGAGTATTTGGGGACTTAATGTTCAATAAAATTCGGGGACGAGAATTATACTCATTTTGATTTATGAAAGCAGTAACTCTTATTGTGTCTTCATCTTTATAGAGCATCTCAAAAGTTAGAATGGTATCTTGGTTGGAAGAGAAAAAATCAGTTTCGCACACCGTTACGGGATTACTTGTAGATTCAATTGAAGTAAGGTTTAATTTGAATTCTTTGGAATTTTCGCCCCAACAATCAATGAAAATTTCTTTAGGTGTGAAATTAATAGTTGACGCATAAGTGAAATAAGTCCAATTCAAGGAGTCCTGAGCAGAACAAATTAATTGAGAATGAACTAATGAATTACCTGAATTACCAGCAGAATTCACAAAAATCTTGCCTTTGCCCACAATATCTTCTAATGCTTCGGTGATGATTGAATTCCCGTCTTTAGGTCCCATTACGTTTCCCCAGCTTAAGTTTGCGACTGCGGGTTTACCGACTGATTCAGCATAATCGAATATATATTTTGCGGCATCCACAAAGTCGCTGAAAGCATTTGTATATCCTGTGAATTCAGGTCTTGGATGCCTTAGAGCTACCATCACAATTTCCGCTTCCGGTGCAACTCCTTCGTAAAGTCCTGCTGTCGGCCACCCGGATCCTGCGGCAATACCTGCTACATGAGAACCATGAGATGACTGGTCATAATCTGTTTGGATAGTTTGCAAAGAATCTACACTTGTTATTTCCGTACCATAATTAAAAGGTGTAGGCGGCAATCCATCCAAAGTTTGGTCCCATACTCGTGAAATTCGGCAATTCCCTAATTCATCATAAAAAGCCGGATGGGTGTAGTCAAATCCCCAATCAATTATGCCAACTATAACACCTTTGCCTGTGTATGGTTGCGGTAAATTATTTGTACCAAGTTTCACCTGGGTTATCTTTGCCATATTCTCTGCTGAATCCAGGTGCATTTCCACTAAACCGGATGTTTCGATGTAATCTACTCCTGCAATTTGGCAAAATTCAGGGAATTTCAGTACAGGAACTTGTGCAGTGTAAATAGACGGAGATATCCTGACAAGTTTTACACCAAGATTTTCTAATTTATTTTTGTCGAAACCACTATTTATTTTAATAATCGAACTAGCATAAGCAGTTATTTGCGATTGGATTTTTGCACTTTTAGTATCTATAATATTTGATTTTAATGGAAAATTCTTTTGCAAATTTTGAATAATTTCCTGCTGAGCAAGGTTTAGCGATTGTAATTCAAGAACTTGCTTATTGAGTTCCTTTGCGAAAGGTGATAAATTTGTTTTGGAATACGAAATTGACGTAGCAATTAAAATAATGATAATAACATATTTCCACATAGTGTTTTTTCTCTTTTTACATTATGCAAAATTATAAAAAAAAGAGGTATAAATAAAAAAAGTCAAGATGAACTCAGTTCTTTTTAAATTAATACTTCTTCTACTTAACTTTAATAAATTTTGTGGGAAATTGATTTTCTCCTGCCCGGAGAATTAGTTTATACATACCTTGTGGTAATTTATCTGTATTAATCTGATATAGATGCCCGCCTTCTGACTGTAAACCACAATTTACTGATAACATTTCTTCACCCAAAAGGGAATATACGACAATTTGCACATTTTCAGGTTCATCCAAATTATACTCTATGCTTAATCTATCTTCCACAGGATTAGGATAAAGACGTAATCCGATTTGTGTTGAGGGTAGTGTTTTTATTCCATCATCACCTTCAGGAGATAGTTTTAATACCCAAAAATCACGCTTTCCATAAAAATTTGTTACATCTCCATTTTTTTCAGAAGCATATCCAACAGCTACATAACCTCCATCCTGTGATTGAATTATTGCTTCGGGCCAATCGCCACCGTAACTTCCAAACATTTTTTGCCATTCGGTCTTTCCGTCTAAACTTAATTTTACTATTCCATAGTCCTCAAATCCATGGCTTGCATTCTCACCCCCATCAAATGATGATGCATAACCGATAATTACAAATCCATCTTGAGTTTGAATTATAGACCTTGCACCATCATTATAATAATTGCCATTACATTTTTGCCATTCAATTTCACCAAGAGCACTTAATTTTAATGTCCAAAAATCAGGGTAATAACCAGTTGAGTGATTTCCGATAACATCTCCATCATTGGAATGTGAAATTCCTGTTAGTGCATAGCCTCCATCAATAGTATTTATTATTGAATATGCCCAATCATAGGAAGTTCCACCATAACATTTTTGCCATTCAATCTCACCCAGTGAATTCAATTTCACTAACCAATAATCCGGATAGATATATAAGATATTCGTTGTATCGCCATGGAAACCTGAAACATCACCATCATGTGATTCTGTACTACCTGCAACAATATAACCACCATCGGAGGTTTGTTGTATTGATTTTGCCTGATCGTTGTTATTGCCTCCAAGACATTTTTGCCATTGAATCGAACCATTTGAATCTAATTTTACAATCCAACAATCAGAAAAATAAACATGATCTTGATATTTTTCATCAAGTTCATTATGTTTTCCAAAGACATCACCATCAATTGAAATAGTAGTACCAGCAAAAATATACCCTCCATCTGAAGTTTGGATTATTGAATTTGCTTTTTCATTTCTTTTTCCGCCAAAGCACTTTTGCCATTGAATTGAACCTACTGAATCTAATTTGAAAATCAAACAATCAGCTCCACCATGATTACCGGTAACATCTCCATCATTTGAAAAAGAATCTCCCACAACAATATACCCTCCATCAGAAGTTTGTTTGATAAAATTAGTACCTTCTCCATTTGTGCCACCAAGGCATTTTTGCCATTCTATTTTACCATTTGCATTTAATTTTATTATCCAGTAATCTGATTCACCATGATTACCATTAACATCGTAATTATTTGAACCAGTCGAGCCACAAATAATGTATCCCCCATCTTTAGTATTATCTATAGAAGTAGCCTGATCATAACCATTACCGCCATAGCTTTTCGCCCATTCGATTGAAGGAGCAGTTTTTGCTGACAGGTTAATGCTTGAAAGCATTATTATCATTATTAATAGAATAGTTTTCATGATTTTCTATCATACTTTAATAAATTTTGTGGGAAATTGATTTTCTCCTGCCCGGAGAATTAGTTTATACATACTTTGTGGGAATTTATCTGTATTAATCTGATATAGATGCCCGCCTTCTGACTGTAAACCATAATTTACTGATAACATTTCTTCACCCAAAAGGGAATAAACGACAATTTGCACATTTTCAGGTTCATCCAAATTAAACTCTATGCTTAATTTATCCTCCACAGGATTAGGGTACAGATGTAATCCGATTTGTGTTGAGGGTAGCGTTTTTATTCCATCATCTCCTTCAGGAGAAAGTTTAACAACCCAGAAATCATCTAATCCATGATTTTCAAAGACTTCACCATCAATTGAATTTGTGGAACCACCAAGAATAAATCCACCATCATTTATTTGATGTATCGCTGCTCCTAAATCATCTGATGTTCCACCAAGACACTTTTGCCATTCAATTATTCCCTCATTGTCAAGTTTAGTAATCCATATATCAATTGAACCATTATTTCCATAAACATCAAAATCATCAGATTCAGTAAATCCACAGAAAATATAACCACCATCATTAGTCAATTGTATCCATGTGCCATAATCTCTATAAGAACCACCTAAACATTTTTGCCATTCAATTTCCATATCAGGTCTTAATTTTAATATCCAAAAATCTTCTTCACCATGATTTTCAGTGACAATTAAATCACTAGAAAGAGTCATCCCGCCAATGATATAACCTCCATCGGTAGTTTGTTGAAAAGATGATACAACATCCGGATATCCCCCGCCATATGTTCTGTGCAATATTTCATTTCCATTATTATCCAATTTAAATATTGAAGCATCATTATGGAATCCCGCAACCACATATTCTCCTGTAGATGTTTGAATAATAGCTGTTGCTACTTCAAAATCAAAATAACCAAGGCATTTTTGCCATTCAATTTCACCGGATGGAGTTAACTTGACAATCCAGTAATCTTCTTCTCCGTGATTACCTGAAATATCACCATCCTCTGAATTAGTATAACCGGCTATTACATATCCATTATCTAAAGTTTGAATAATGGAATTTGGAATTTCAAGGTTACTTCCACCCATACTCTTTTGCCATTCAATTTCACCGGATGAGGTTAACTTAACAATCCAGTAATCAAGATTACCATTATTTTTGGAAACATCACCATCTTTTGAATCTGAATAACAAGCCGCAATATATCCACCATCTGAAGTTGAAATAATACTAAATATCCCATCATTTGAACTACCTCCATAGGACTTTTGCCATTCAATATCTCCTTTAGAGTTTATTTTTACAACCCAGCAATCGTTTTTCCCGTGATTAGTAGTAATATCTCCATTTTTTGAGTTAGTTGAACCCCCAAGAATATAACCTCCATCAGGAGTTAGGTCAATCGTCCATAGATTGTCATCTGCACTTCCACCATAACATTTGGACCATTCAATAGAAGGGGCGATTAGTTTATTAATTTGTTTCCCATTATTCAACCAATCATCATTTTGTGCTGAAAGATTTGTTGTAATAAAAAGAATTGAAAATATTAATATTGAGGCTTTCATATTTCATCCTATAGTATAAATTTCTACTGAAAATATTATACACAAAAATAAGAAATAAACAAGGAATTTTCAAAATAATTGATGTAAATATTTTGGAATCAAAAAAAAAGAGGTATTAGTAATTCAATTGATTATTTGCAGAATTAATTAATTTGCGAATTGGATGAAACACTAAGATGGCAATAATCGGGGCAAATGAATAAACAATGTGCAGAATATCATTACCCCACACTAGATTGAAAATCAGTGGAGTGTTTTCTTCGCTGGAAACTTCTTTGATTTCAAAAATATAACGACCTAAATATTCTACGCAAAACAATACTATAAAATATGTAATCCATGTGGCAATTACTGCAAGTGGTAATTTTTTGAGATGCCGCTTGTAGAAATTATAACCTCTTATAATGAAGAAGTATCCTATAGTCCATAGAGTCATAGCCCACATATTGAATCCGGGGAAATTGAATGTTGGTCGGCTGTAATGATATTGATAAAATCCTACCCATAAAAATGCAATCAAGAAAGCGGTCAGAACTGATGAAATAAAATTTAAATCGATTAATTTAAATTTAGTTATTTTGGGAAAATAATGCAAAATTAAATGAGCAAATCCAGCACCAAGTAGCCCAAGAATAATGTCAGTGAACTGATCATTTAAACTTTCAATCATAAATCTATCGCCATTGGAATATAAAACCAGCATCTCAATTATTTCCCAAACTATTAGAATCCCAATTAAATATAAGTATTTATACCTGATTTTTAAAATTACCATTAGGCAAAAAATAATTGAACCGATAATAAAATTAGTAACTGTCCAAAAATCGAAAAGGAAAATCTGATTTTCGTAAATTTTGGTATAAAGCCAGGTCGTATTTTGATTTATTAATGTTATGATATTTTGCATTACTAAATGTAAACAATTACCTTTTATATATAATATACAAAATTACAATTTTTATATGAATAATTATTAAAAATCATAAATCAAAAGTATGAATAATTCACAATAAAAGAATTATTTTTTTTCTTTTTTTATGAAAATTACTCTCTTTTCAAATTATAGTTAATCTCTTTTACCTATAAATCTCTTAGAAAAAATAAATGAAAAAACAGCTAAAGTAAACCATCCGGCAAGATGCGGAAGCTTATCACCATATTTGGAATAGAATGTGACATCTTCCACCAAAGGTAAAGTTTTTGCACGAGCAATAACTTCATATTGGGGCAATTCTTCCAGAGATGTTCCTAATGGTGAAATAAAGCCGGAAAGACCTGTATTCCCAACACGGGCAATATATCTGCGATTTTCGATTGCACGTATGCATGAGAGCAGATAATGTTGTCTTGGTCCAACAGTATGGTCGTACCAACCATCATTTGTAATCACTGTGAAAATGTTCGCACCTTTTAGTACATAATGCCTCACAAAATCAGAATGAATTGATTCGATGCAAATGATATTACCAACTTTAACTTTATTGTTTTTCAGTTTGAAACTAAGCACATCAGCACCCGGACCTACATTCCAATTGGAAATCCCAACACCCCACAGCAATTTTTCTGCAAGCCATGGGAAAATATCTTTGAATGGGAAAAGTTCGCCAAATGGAGTAAGTTTGGATTTGCGATAAACTTGCGGTTTATCCATTGTATTATAATTTTTGCGGGGTTCCAAAAGTA
>Ga0154569_120_pt2 | contig 18984 bp, 14 predicted proteins | sample RifGroF2_FD_115998 | JGI IMG/M metagenome (GOLD analysis project Ga0154569, IMG submission 115998) | Ignavibacteria bacterium GWF2_33_9
AATTAAATTGGAGGCAGAATAATGGCAGCATATCCTCCGGTTGACGTATTGAAACCAAAAGAAAGAACTCAGGTTCAAAGACATAAAATTCCCGAACAAGACCCAAATGTTCGTAATAAAAACTTCAAAGAAGTTAATTTGGGATATACAATCGAAATGGCTCAGGCAGAAGCACAAAGATGCTTGATGTGTGCTAATCCTCCATGTGTGGTTGGTTGCCCTGTGAGTGTGCAAATCCCACGATTTATCGAGCAAATCAGACTTGGTGACATTGCCGAAGCTGCACGCATTCTTAAAATAGATAATGCACTTCCTGCTGTATGCGGTCGTGTTTGTCCTCAGGAAGAACAATGCGAAATCGTATGCGTTCTCACCAAGAAATTCACTCCTGTCGCAATAGGTAATCTCGAAAGATATGCATCTGACTGGGAAAGAGAAAATATCGGCATTCAGGTACCTGAAATTAAAACAAAAACAGGCAAAAAAGTAGCTGTTATCGGTGGTGGTCCTGCAGGACTTAGCTGTGCAGGTGATTTAATTCAAATGGGACATGATGTTACTGTTTTCGAAGCATTACATGAAATTGGCGGTGTTCTTGTTTATGGTATTCCTGAATTCCGTTTGCCAAAAGAAATCGTGAAAGCTGAAGTTGAAGGATTGCGCCAAGCCGGTGTTAAATTCGAAACAAATTATGTTGTTGGTCTCACTTCCACTCTTGACGAAATGCTTAATGACTTCGATGCAGCTTTCTTGGGTGTGGGTGCAGGTCTCCCCTATTTTATGAATATCCCCGGTGAAGAATTAATTGGCGTTTATTCCGCTAATGAATATCTCACTCGTGTGAATTTAATGAAAGCATATCAATTTGGCGCCGATGATAATGATACACCTATGCTCGATTTGAAAGGAAAAACTGTTGCCGTTATCGGTGGTGGTAACACTGCTATGGATGGTGTGAGAACTTCGCTTCGACTTGGTGCAAAGCGTGGTATGATTATTTATCGTCGAAGTGAATCCGAAATGCCTGCTCGTATCGAAGAAATTCACCATGCAAAAGAAGAAGGAGTGGAATTCATGCTGCTTGCTTCTCCAACAGAATATCGTGGTGATGAACGTGGATGGCTCCGCTCTATGCTTGTACAGAAAATGGAACTTGGAGAACCGGATGCTTCCGGTCGTCGCAGACCTGTTGCAATTCCCGGTGCTATCGAAGAAATTCCTATTGATGTTGCAGTTGTGGCAATTGGTAATGGTTCTAACCCGATTATTAGCCGCACGACTCCTGAAATTCGTGTGAATAAATGGGGCAATATTCAGGTAGAGAAAGAGACAATGAAAACAAGTAAAGTTGGTGTTTTCGCAGGCGGCGATATCGTTACCGGTGGTGCAACAGTTATCCTCGCAATGGGTGCCGGTCGAACAGCAGCGGCTAATATTAATGAATACCTAACAAATCCAGATTATCAGTGGAACTTTGAATAGGCTATTCTAATCAAATATAATTGAAAATCCCGCCAATGAGCGGGATTTTTTTTGATATTATAATTACCTATTCTTTTATAAATTTTATTATTTTGTTCATTTTATTTAATTTTAAGAAATAAACACCTTCCTGCGCATGCAGGAAGGAGAAACGTGAAAGACCTTCCCGGAAAGGAGAGAGCAGGGTGAGGTCTGAATTTATTCCATTTACCACGACCGAAGTCATTGGCTATGGGTTTAATATTTTCAATTATTTATTAATAATTATTGGAATTGACTTTTGCTCTTCACCTAATTTTATTTGTAGTAGATAAACACCCGAAGGTACTTCATTACAATCAAGAATCAACCTACCGCTACTATTAGATTCCTGAATAAATTTTACATGAAATTTTTCTAATTTTTCCCCATAAATATTGTATAACTCATAATTTGCTTTTTGAACATCATAATTACTATTCCAATAAAATACTGTGGATACTTGGTTTTCTACCGGCATCGGGTAAGGAGGTTCATTGTAAAGATATACATCGCTTTTTTCTATTTTTGTTTCAATAACACTTACTAATTTTTCAAACCTTATCCTATATGGTAAAATTTTATAACTAATATCACTTCCAAGAGTACTATAATCTTTTTCTCCTATATAAAACCAAAGGTCAGAGTCAACAGAGAAAAAGTTATATATCACATTATCAAATTTATTATAAAAAGGTAAGAGGTCGCTAATCTTTATTGAATCGTCAATAAAGATTGGAGAATTAATCATATTGATGTGATAAAGATAATCACTTGAAATATAGTAAATAAATGGTTGACCTTTTAAAATAAATAAGTTACTCAGTACATTTTGGGTTATTATTTGTGTTGAATCAATAGAAAGTGATAATAAATCTAAAGCATATATGTTATTTTTATATTTGAGACCCTCACTTTCAAATGATTTATTTGAATTAAGTAAAATAAATTTATTGTTTAAAGATAGTGTTTCAATAGATTCATCATAATACCTTTTACCTTTGGAAAGAGTAAAGAAATCGAAGTTAATTGGTAAATTAATATTAAGATCTTTCCAAGTTTTTCCTCCATCAAGGGATTTTAATAAAACAACTTTTTTATTAAAATAGAATCCACTGTCGGTATCCATAAATTGTATTTGTTTAAGCCCAATTAAATAGAATGAATTGTCAATTGTATTATGAGAAATATTAAAAACAGATATGGAATCTAAAGTTACTTTATTTTGATAATTACAATTTTTATCCAAGGCAAAAAGTGTTGATACATAAGGTTCACCTTTCTTATTAGAAGAATTAATATTCATAGTATGTATAAAATAACTTTCCGAGAATGTATAGACGTTTGAAATATATTCACTATCAAGACTGTTTGAACCAAATATTTTATCAGTAGTAAAATTAACAAAATTATCTCCATAATCATCTGAAAAATAACACTTAATTTTATCGGCATAATCTGGATTTTTTATTATTAAAAATATTTTTTCTTCTTTATTTTGAAATAAAAATGAACGTGAATTTATATTGTAATAAAAATTTTTGTTTTTTTGAGGTGACCAAGTAATCCCTCCGTTTGTGGTTTTAATTATTTGAAGATATTTATTATTATTTATTGAAAGAGGGATATAGAATTTATCTGGGAACTGTGAATAAATCTTTGGCCCCATTGCGTTTGCATAATAAGTAAGTGGTATAAAGCTGGATGCAACTAACCAATTTTCACCAGCATTAGTTGATTTGAAAATGGCTTTTTTATTATCAACGGCAATAATTAAAGAATCATTAATAAAAGAGAAACTGTTTATATATTTTCTTCCAAAGATAAGATCATTTCCAATTACATTATAAGATGGTATGATTAATCTATCGATTTCATTTTTTGTTATTAAGCTTAGATCGCCAGTTTCTTTTAGCTTAAATAAATTAATGTAATTCAATGTATCAGGTGAAATGATATATTTATTATTATTGAAAATTTCAAAACTATTCACAACCCTATAATTATCATTTAGATTATTGTAAAGCAAAGTAATTGAATCAGATTCCAATTTCTGTTTATAAATCTTAGTCATGGGATAAGGTGATAAACTAGTCTTATAATCAATAAGAAAATAGACACCATTATTATCATTTAGTTTCAATTTTAATGATTTAATATCTGAAGTTGCAAGAAAGTTCTCATTAATTTCATAATTAATTTCTTCTTCTATAGTATTTTTCGTATTAACTTCAAATTTTGCAAGATATAATCTGTTATTAATTAAATTATATTTAAAATAGAAAAGTGAATTATTATATGATAAGAATTCATAATAAACATTATTTAATGTTGTATCAAAATTAACAATTTTTCCTATTGCATTAGACTTTAAATCAAGATTAAAAATACCATTGTTTGTTAAGAGGAACAGAGAATCCTTTAAAAAAGTTATATTCACAATATTGTTGAAGTCAATTTCGTTTAATTTCAATTTGGTCCAATTAATTCCATTATCAATTGATTTTAAGAGGTATTTGTTTGTTGCCCCAATGTATATATCTTGATAATTTACAATGTTAATGATGCTATCCATTTCTCCAATGTAAACCTGCTTCCAATCTTGTGCTTTTAAATCTGATCGCATTATAATTCCCTTAGTACCATAACATAAAATTGATGATGAATTTTTTGCAATTCCAATAATATCAGAGCTGAAGGGTTCTAAACTTGCAGTATATTCAATTCCTTTCAAATTAAATAAAGCAAAGAAATAAAATATTGCAATAAATGTAATATATCTTTTCATTATATACCTCTTTTAATTTTAATTTGACAGTATCCTAATTCTGTTGAACACATTTCGAAAGTTTGAGGATAATGCCAATCACCATTATTATCTTGAAATTTTGGGAAAATAATTAGTTTTCCACATACTGGATTTTTCGCAATTGTTTCTGTTACATTAGCACAAGGATCCAAAGGTGGTTGAAAACAAGGTTGTATTTGGCAAAATTCAAAGAACTTGTTTAGCATTTGTTGTGTAAGCCAACTGGAAAATGCTCCTGTAAAATGATTTGTCGCATCAAATGCATCGTTGAAATTTTCTGTTGGTAGTCCTGATGTAGTAATACTAACGTTTGAGATATTTACTCCTGCCGGCCCGATTGTGCAAGCATAACAAAACGTAATTGTAACCGGTTCTTGATTTGGTCCCCAATATGCTGTAAAGGAAACTGGTGTAAATCCCGGGTCACATTGTGAAAAACTTTTAGTTGCTATAAACATAGTTATAAGCAAAACATAAAATAAATTTAAAAGATATTTTTTCATCTTTTTATTCCTTAATTTATTAAAAAACTGTAAGAGTAATCTCGTTTAAACTCTGCTGTAGCCCGAGAAAAACTACTTTGAGTAAACTTTGCGAAGCATACTGCAAAATCAAAAGTTAGTTTACTCCCTAACTAATGCTCTGCAGCAATATCGCCTCGAATTTTAGTTCACAATAAAGAATATACAGTTTTGTGGGGATAAATCTTCCTATTTCTTGTACAGTTTTTAGAAAAAGATTTTGGAATATTTCAGAATTGATTTCGAGATATGATTGTAAAGAAAACTTAGAATTTATATGTTTTGTAATATGTGTTTTTAATTGAGATGAATAATGCAAATTATGTTTTACCAATTTTGCTAAGTGAACAAATTGAAAATCACTCCAGGACAAGCTGAATGCAAGGATTAAAGATAATATGAAAATCTTTTTTATCATAAAATATTTTCAATAGAATTATAAAAACACAAAACTCCATATTACTAAAACAAAAAAAAATCAAAAAAAGTACATCAAAACTCATATTTATTTTCAATATATTAATTTGTATTCATTTAACTCTGTTATTGCGAAGTTTTCCTTAATTTTAATGATTTGTAAAATGCGATTAGCGTTTTAATTGCCAAATAAAATAATTTACTCACCAATTAGTTTTCAAGCAAACTTAAATTAATTATTATGCAATTCAAATCTTTTACTTGCGGTTTTTTGGAAAATGTAGCATATCTCGTTTGGGATGGAAATAATGCAGTTTTATTTGATGCTCCCTATGGTTCTTATAGTACTATTATCCCCTTTCTCGAAGCTGAGAATCTCCAATTAAATGCAATCATCCTCACCCATTCTCATTTTGACCATATCTTAGATGTACATAAATTTAAGCAAAATAAAAACCTTAAAGTATATGCACATCAGGCTGATGAAGATCGCCTGCTTGATCCTATGGAACATCTTCCACCCGGAATTCCTCTGCAAATTGAAAGTATTAAAGCTGATTCATATTTGGAAGATGGTCAGGAATTACAATTTGGCGAAATGAAACTCAAAATCATCCACACACCCGGTCATACTCTTGGCGGCGTTTGTATTGAATTAATTGGTGAAAAGAAAATTATAACCGGAGATACCCTTTTCAGAGCTGGAATTGGACGAACAGATTTCACAGGAGGCAATTTCGAGGATATAGAACATTCAATTCGTGAAAAACTTTATATCTATCCTGATGATTATTATATTTTTCCCGGACACGGACCAAGCTCCACAATTGGATTTGAGAAAAAGAAAAACCCTTATGTTAAAATGTAGGAATAGGGCTCTACTGAGCCCTATTCAATTTACAATTACAATTTTATCTTAAAAAAATGGAATCTTAGCTACTTTAGCAGGGAATCTTTTTCCTCTTGCTTCGATTTCAATATCTGTACCTGCTGCTGCGAAAGCAGAAGCAACGTATCCCATTCCGATTGGTTTATTTAATGATGGGGACATATTTCCACTAGTAACGTGACCGATTTTTTCGCCTTCAACTGAGTAAATTTCGTAATGATGACGAGGAATGAATTTTTCGGCATCACTCACGAAACCAACTAATTTGCGAGTTGGTTTATCTTCTTTCATCTTAGAAATTGGTTCGAATCCGATAAATGATCCCTTAGCAAGTTTAGTAATCCAGCCCAAACCGGCTTCAATAGGATTAGTAGTATTATCAATATCATTTCCATAGAGGCAGTAACCTTTTTCCAAACGTAAAGTATCACGAGCTCCTAAACCAATTGGTTCGATGCCAAATTCAGCTCCGGCTTCGAAAATTTTACGCCACATATCTTCTGCAACAGCTTCATCACCACGGAAATAAATTTCGAATCCTAATTCACCTGTATAACCAGTACGAGAAATAATTGCATCGTATCCGGCAATCTTACCGAAAGTGAAGTGATAATACTCGATTTGGCTTAAGTCAGTCTCAGTCAACTTTTGCAAGGTTTTCAAAGAGTCAGGTCCCTGAATAGCAAGCAAATTGATTGCATCACTTTCATCAGTCAAGTTTATTTCAAAATTTCCTTTATTTTCATTCACCCAAGCCCAGTCTTTATCCACATTAGCACCATTTACAACGAGCATAATATAATCGCCGCAGTTATATACGAGCATATCGTCCACCAAACCACCATCAGCATAAGGCAAAGCTGAATATTGAGCTTGTCCCACAGCTAATTTTGAGGCATCATTTACTGAAATATGCTGAACAAAAGCTAAAGCATCTTTGCCACGAACTTCGAATTCACCCATGTGAGAAACATCGAACACGCCAACTTTCTCACGAACAATCATATGTTCATGAATAATTCCTTTTGGATATTGAATTGGCATTACGAAACCTGCGAATTCAACCATTTTGCCATTATTTTCTTTGTGTAAAGAATTAAAACGAGTAGTTTTCATATAATATCCTAAATTTATAGTTTTTACTTTGTCTGAAATTCAAAATTACGGAAAATTTATGATTAATCTAAACTGTCATAGATGTTTAGATAACTTTGGTATCTTTCAGGTAAAATTCTGCCTTCCTCCAATGCTTCGAAAACTTTGCATCCCGGTTCGTGAATATGCGAACAGGGTTGAAATTTACATTCATCATTAAATTCCAAAAATTCAGGGAAATAAAATGTCAAATCTGATTTGTCAAGGCCCCAAATTCCAAATTCCTTGATTCCGGGTGTATCAATAATCTCAAACTTATTATTATAAGAAAAAAGTCTTGTAAAACTGGTTGTATGCTTGCCTTTACTGGACCAATCACTTATCTCTCGAGTTTTTTGAATTTCTTCACCAAACAAAAAATTAATCATCGTAGATTTCCCTACTCCTGATTGACCAATCAAAACCGTAATTTTATTTTCCAAAAATGTGAATAATTCATCCAACCCAATTTCATTCTCAATTGAAATGAAGAAAACAGGAATTTTGAGTGATTTATAAAATTCAAAATATTCCTCAATTTCGGCTCTCTCAATCAAGTCAATTTTATTCACACAAATGATAGGTTGTACATTATTAAGCTCTGCAGCAACCAGCATACGGTCAATTAAGCGCAAGTTAAACGTAGGTTCCAAAGTTGAAGTCAGAATCATCACATTAGTGATATTACTTGCCAAAACATGTTCAAAAGGTTCATATCCACTTGCTTTACGAGCAAAAATTCTATCCCTTTTCTCAATTTTAATTATAGTTGCCAATTCCAATCCTGATTCGCCTACTTGTCCTTCTTGAACTCTTATACTCACATTATCGCCAACAGCAATGAGCGAACTGCTTTCATTTTCGGAATAAATTACACCGCTAATTTTAGCTTCGAATTCCAGTTTATCAATTGTTTTGACTAGAATTGTGTTCGAAATAATTAAAAAAACCCTGCCGGCAATTGTTCCGGCAAGGTCAATTTCATTTTTTTTAACAAGAACACGCTTTATATTACTTCTCTGCTTGAAGGAAGAATGCTTTTCACTTTCGAAATCTCGTTTTACTTTCATTTTATTCAGAAAAGTTTAGCATATTCTAAAGCTCTGGCTCTAGCTTTTTCTGCAAAATCAATTTTAGTTGAGTCGAAGAGAATTCCACGAGAAACATTTATCAGACACGGATTGAGTTTGTGTTGTTTCAATTGTTCTATATCCCCACCCTGAGCACCTACTCCGGGAATTAGAAATAAATTATCAGGAGCAAGTTCACGAGCACGTATAAATTCATTTATTTGAGTAGCTCCAGTCACAAAACCTAAATTATCATCTGAAAACCATTCTCTTGATTTGGAAAATATATTTTCATAAAGTAATGAATTATCAGATTTTGTCTTCAGAAAGTCATTAGCACCTGAATTAGAAGTTATTCCTAAAAGGAAAACTAACTTATTCGTAAAACTGAAAAATGGCTCAATTGAATCTTTGCCCATCAATGGATTTACAGTAATGGAATCAAAATTAAAATGCTCGAAAATTGAACGTGCATAAAATTTGGAAGTATTCCCAATATCTCCACGCTTGGCGTCTGCAATTGTGAAAGTTTGTTCGGGAATATGAGTCAATATCTCCTCAATCGCTTTGAGTCCGTCTGCACCAAAAATCTCGAAAAATGCAAAGTTAATTTTATAAGCTGTAGCAATGTCCTTTGTGATATCAATAATCACTCTGGAAAATTCTGATAAACCTTTTGCATTTTTTGGGAAAATATGTGGGATTTTTTCAATATCAGGATCTATTCCAATGCAAAGAGAGGTGCCAAACCTCTCTTTTGCTAAATAATATTTTTCGATTGATTTCATTTTCAATTCCTACGGAAGAGTAGTTCTCCACTGTTGATAAGTCGTTGTAAATAAATTAGCCTCCGTTGGTGCAGGAATATTAAATAGATTTAAATATTCATCAATTTTTTCAGTTCTCTTAGAATCCAAAGGGTGAGTTGAGAGCAATTCTTCGAATTTACTAGGTTCAGACTGATTTTGCTCGGAAATTTTTTCAAAGAAATACTTTATTGCACCAGGATACCACTTTGATGATTTTAAGTACAAGAATGAATATTCATCAGCCTCGTACTCATCATCACGGCTATTTTTGAGTAAAGCTAAGCCGGAGAGTAAGTTTGCACCGATTTGTTCCAAAACAGATGGGTCATTTCCCAAAATAACACTGAGCAATAAAGTGATTCCATATTGCTTAGTCATTCTCTTTGTTGAATGTCTTCTCTCTGCATGAGCAATTTCATGAGCAAGAATACCGGCTAATGTTGCTTCATTGTCTACAAATTTTAACAAGCCTTTGTAAACATATAAATAACCTCCCGGAGCTGCAAAGGCATTAATAGTATTGGTATTGATTATCTTAATTTTATAAGAAAACGTACCTTTGTACTCAATTTCAGGAGATTTAAGAATCTCATCAACTATCCCCTGTACATACTGTGTATGAGAAGTTGAGTTTAATATTGGGTATTCAGCTGGATTTGCTGTGATAGAAGAATCTAACTGCTTACCAAGCTGAACATCATCTGAAGCAGTAAAGAGATTAATATCCATAGGTCCAGAACCAGATTCACAACCTACAAAGAAAGTAACCGGAAAAACTAGAATGAATAATCTGATAAGTACATTTTTTTTAAAGAAATTTTTCATAATAACCTCCAAATTCTATTTTGCTAATGCAACACTTCTTTTTTCTCTAATCAGTGTTACTTTAATTTGACCCGGATATTCCATTTCACTTTCAATTCTTGTTGCAATATCAATTGCCATTTGGTCAGCAGAATTATCGTCAATTTTATCTGGTTCAACAATAACACGTACTTCACGACCAGCCTGAATAGCATATGTTTTGCCAACACCATCAAAGCTTGTAGCAATCTCTTCAAGTTTTTCGAGACGTTTAATGTAAGTTTCAAGTGATTCACGGCGAGCACCGGGACGAGCGCCGCTAATGCTATCAGCAGCTTGCACTAATACTGCTATTGGCGATTCCATTTCAATATCTTCATGATGAGAACCAATTGCATTGCATACTATTGGGTTTTCTTTGTATCTCTTCGAAATTTCAAAACCAACTAAAGCATGAGGACCTTCAGCTTCATCTACACATTTACCAATATCGTGAAGAAGAGCAGCACGTTTAGATAAATTCACGTCCAATCCAAGTTCAGCAGCCATAATTCCTGTAACACGAGCTACTTCTATTGAATGGCTTAGTAAATTTTGCCCATAGCTGCTTCTATACTTCATTTTGCCAACAAGCCGAGTTAACTCTTTATGCATTTGCTTAATGCTCAATTCCAGAATCACATTTTCGCCAACCTGTAAAATTTCTTCTTCAAGTTCTTTACGAGTTTTTTCAACAACTTCTTCGATTCTTGCAGGGTGAATTCTTCCATCCAGCATTAATTTTTCCAAAGCTTTCTTAGCAACTTCACGTCTGAAAGGATCAAAACCGGATATTACTACTGCTTCCGGAGTATCATCAATTATCAAATCAATACCTGTTGCAGATTCGAAAGCACGGATATTGCGACCTTCACGACCGATAATTCTTCCTTTCATTTCATCGCTGTCTAAGTTTACAACTGAAACAGTAGATTCTATACTGTGGTCTGTAGCAGTTCTTTGAATTGCTTGAATTATGATACTTTGGGCTTCTTTTTCTGCTTTTTGCTTAGTTTCTTCACGAATCTGACGAATTTTATTCGCAGACTGTTCCTTAACTTCATTTATCAAACTATCGTACAGAACTTTTTTTGCTTCTTCTCTCGTTAATCCTGAAATTTCCTGCAATTTTTGAATCTGTTCTTGCTTTAATTTTTCAACATCAGAAGATTTTTTGGCAAGCTCTTCTTTTCCTTTTGCTAAATTTGATTCAGATTCATGAATATTTTTTTCACGTTTCAGAATCAAATCCATTCTGTTCTCAAGATTTTCTTCACGTTTTTTCAATTGACTTTCAGCATTAGAAATCTTTTGCATTCTCTGATGTCTATCCTGATCAAATTCAGTTTTACGTTTATGCCATTCTTCTTTTACTTCAAGTAATTTTTCTTTCTTTATATGTTCAGATTGTTTATCTGCATCTGATAATATTCTTTTTGATTTATTTTGAGCATCATCTAAAATTTTTACTGATGCTTTTTTTCCAACTGAGGTTGCAATCATGTAGCCTACAATAGATACTACTAATGCGATTGCTATTGGTATTAAGTAATTCATATATAATCCATGTATTAATTTAAAAACTTTGTTTGTTTACAAAAAAAAACTGCATTTCCATCGTAAAGTGCCCAAGAACAGATTCCGGCACGTGCGGGTAAGATAGCCTGACTATCGCTAGTTTCCATCTAAACACAAGGTTGAGGCCTGCTATTGATAACCAACGACTAAATCCCTGGTAAATTAAACTTATAGTTCTTGCAAATTGTTACGATAGAAATGCAGCAAAAATTCTGCAGAATATGGAGGATTATTCAATTAATTTTTCTAATTCTTCATTAACATAAGAATCTATTTTCTCAATTTCTTGTAATAAAACTTTTTCTTTTTCCTCAAATAATTGATCTAATGATTCTTTTTCTTCCGCTAAGTTTAGTGCAGTAAGCATTAAAGCAATTTCACGGTTACTTGCAGACTGACTTACATTTTTAATTGAATTAAATTTTTCATTTACCAATGATGCTGCTTTTTCTGTTAATTCTTTATTATTACCAACCAACTTATAAGATTGACCACCTATTTCAAAATTAATTGTCTCTTGCATATTCTTATCGTAAATATATAAAACGAATTAATAAATATTTATTTATTCGCTATAACTAAATTATTCCTTTGTCTATTAAAAACTTCTTTAAATCTAATAACTTACTTTTAATTTTATTATTTGTTAAATTAACTTCCTCTTTGTTTTGTTCAACTAATTTTTCGAATTTTGCTATCTCCTCTATTTTTAAAATTAACGAATTTTCCAATATTACCAATTTATTTTCAAATATTTTTTGATTTTTTCGTTGATTAGCCAGCTGTATTTCCAGTAATGTAATTTTTTCTGAAGAATCATCTTCATCCCCAAAATTCAATGGCAAAAGTCCGCTTTTAGTATTAAGAATTTCATTTTTGAATTTTGTGTTCAGCAGAGTTAATTCTTCAATTTTCTTGTTAAGTTTATCATTTTCTTTTTTGAAGTGCTCTAATTCAATATTTTCAGTATCAAACAAAGTTACATTAGATTTTTTCTTATCTTCAATCTGTTTTGCTAATTTTCTATTTTCAATTTTAATCTTCGTTAACTCTGTTTCGAGAATTTCTTTTTCATTTCTCAAATCATCGAATTCTTCAGTTTTCTGTTTGAAAAGAGAATAATCATTCTGTTCTTTGGATTCATATTTTATTAATTCTTCTTGTAAAGATTTTAAAGAACTAGTCTTTTCATTCAAAGAATTTTCAAATTCATTAATTATCCATATTTTCTCGGATAATTCCTGTTCTTTTTGTTCAACTTGTTCAATTAATTGTTTGTTATCTCTTTCTAATGTTTCAATCTTAATTTCAGATAATGATGATTCTTCTATCTTCTTTTGATTTATATTTACTTGCGATTTTAGGTCAGATATAATATTATTCTTAGATAATAGTTCCATCTGCTTTTCAGATAATTGACTACGTATGTTTTGTAATTCAATTAAGGAGTTTTGTAATTCTGAATTTTCTTCAATTATTTTTTTATAATTTGAAGAATCCAAAGAATCTTCAGTTAATTTTTGTAATTCTGAAATTTCTGATCTGAGAATTTCATTATGTTTCTGCAAATCATCTCTTTCCTGTAATATTACATTGTATTTGTCAAGTTCAATCCAGTCCTGTAAATGCACATGACCGGCTTCAGATAATTTTCGGGATAATTCCTTATTTTGTTCTACCTGGAAATGAACCTGCCTTAATAGTTTTCTGGTAATTTCCCAAAATTTTTCTAAAGCTATTTGAACATTTGGACTATATATTTGCGAATTTGTTTCTAAATCAGGCATTTCAACCTATTTTCAATAATTAAAAGAGTTAAGGTAAATTAACTAAGAAATAATTTCTATGTAAATTTAGAAATGTAAATTAATAAATTTTAGTGAATAATCGAAAATAATTTATATTTTTTTTTAAAACTAAAATTTTCTGACTTGAGCATTAAATTTATTTTCAATCCTCTCTATCATTTTATTAATTATAGGTTCAATTTCTTCATCTGTCAAGGTCTTTGTATCAGAAGAGAATTTTAGATTGAATGCCAGACTCTTTTTACCTTCTCCCAATTGTTTGCCTTGATATAAGTCAAACAAATTAAGTTCAGTAAGGAAATTTCCTCCCAAATTCTTGAGTTCGGAAAGAATTTCTCCTGCCTGAACTGTTTCATCCATAACGAAGGCAACATCACGTAAAGCAGGTGGGAATTGTGATATTTTATTATACTTTGGCTCTGCAATTATTAATTGTTTCAATTTTTCAAAGTCTATAATTGCAATAAACAAGGATTTATCAATATCGTACATTTTCGTCAACTCTTTCGTGACTTCACCAAAATATCCAAAAACCTGTTTGTTAATTTTTAATTGTAATTTATTGGGAGAAAATCCCGGGATATTTTCTTCTGATTTAACAAATTTAAATTTATCAATTTTCAGAAATTCAATAAATTCCTGTACTGTACCTTTGAGGTCATAAAAATCAAATTCTCTGTTTGAAACAGCCCATTGCTTTGAATTAGCATTACCATAAAATGTAATAATCAAAACTTCTGATTCATAAATTCCTTCTACAAATGTATCATTATGATTTACTGTGTTGAATACTTTACCAATTTCGAAAAGCCGTAGCGAATTATTACCAACTCTAGTATTATTTGCAACTGTTTTTAATACTGATGGAATCATATTTGGTCTCAGAATTGACAATTCTTCACCCAGAGGATTTGCAATTTGAACTAATGATTCGGCAAATTTATTTGCCATTGAGGGTTCAATCATATTTTGAGTTAATATTTCATTGAATCCTTTATTGATGAAAAAGTTTTTTACTCTATTACGCAATTTTGGTGAAGCCAATTTTGCAGGTATTGGAGCTGAATTGGAATCAATTTGAGAAACAAATTCAGGGACGATATTATCATATCCAAAGAGTATAGCTACTTCTTCAATTACATCAATTTCAGTTTCTATATCATTTCTAAAGCTAGGTGGAATAACTTCCAGAGTATCTTTTTGGATTTCAACTTCAAAATACAACCTCTTGAGCAAGTCCCCAGCTTCTTCAATTGAAAAACTATGACCTATTACTTTATTAATTGTATCAATTTTTACTAATATTTTCTGTTTAGAAATTTTGTTCGGATATTCATCAATTATTCCGGAAACTACTGTACCGCCTCCAAGTTCAGCAATCAACTGTGCAGCTCGATTTGCAGCATAAACAACGTTGTCGATATCAACGCCTCTTTCAAATCTATATGATGCTTCGCTTTGAATTCCAAGTTTTTTTGCAGTACGTCTTACTGATTTTGGAGCAAAAAATGCTGATTCTAAAAGTACATTCTTTGTGGAATCTGTAATTTCAGAATTTTCTCCTCCCATCACTCCTGCAACTGCAATTGGGTTCTCGGCATCACAAATCATCAACATTTCAGAATCTAAAGTTCTAACTTTACTGTCTAGTGTTGTGAATTTTTCTCCTTCATTTGCAGTTCTGATTATGATTTCTTTTCCGGCAATTTTGTCATAATCAAATGCGTGAAGGGGTTGATTTACTTCCATCAATACTAAATTTGTAACATCCACAACATTATTGATTGGTCGTAATCCAACTTCATTTAATCTTTTTTTCAACCAATCTGGAGATTCATCAATTTTCACATTTTTAATTAATCTGGCAATATAGCGAGGATTCTTTTCATTATCCTGAATAGTAATTTTAATTTGATCTTCAATTTTTTCAGAATCTTCATCAATTAATATTTCAGGAATAGTTAGAGGAATTTGATAATAAGCTGCTAATTCTCTTGCAATACCAAGATGAGACAAACAGTCCCCACGATTTGGAGTAATGGATATTTCGAAGATTATATCATTTTCTTGTAAATAGTCACCCAAAGGCATTCCTAATTGTGCATCTTCAGGTAATACCCAAATTCCTGAATGGTCTTCTTCAATTCCAAGTTCGAATTTTGAGCAAATCATGCCATTGGATTCAACTCCACGTATTTTTCTTTTTTCCAGAGTGAACCCTAATGCCGGAACAACTGCTCCTGCAGTACCTAACACTACTTTTTGTCCGACAGCGACATTAGGTGCACCACAAATCACTTTATGAATTTCTTCAGTTCCGATTGTAACTTCACAATAATGCAAATGGTCAGAACCTTCCACTTCTTCGCTCTTTTCTACTTTACCAACGTAAAATTTATCAAATTTTGCTTTATTATCATATATTTTTTCTACTTCAATACCTAAATCTGTTAAGACTCTGTCTATTTCTTCAGGTCGAACATCAAGATTCACAAATTCTTTAAGCCAGTTATACGATATTTTCATTTTCAAATCCTAATTTTTACTAATAAAAACTACATAATTCTGTATATTTTCATTTTTACAGAAGTTCAAAATTAATCATTTTATTTATTTTTTTCAACATTTAATTATTTAAAGATTAATAATTAAGTATATTCGTTAAATTTAATTAATATTCACTAAATATGAAATTCAATATGAAATTTTTAAAGTACATATTATTTATTTCTATAATTGCTGCTAATTATGTTTTTGCTCAAACTCAAAATGAAGTTTTCGAGAAATTAAAATCTGGACTGAATGAAATTAATGCTATTTCCTTTGATTTCAACTCTATTTCAGAAATTGATTATTCCGGTACAATTCTTGCCACTAAAGATGATAAATATAAGTTGCAAATTAAGGATAGAACAATAGTTTGTGATGGGACTTCAATTTACAATTATTCTAAATCAGAAAAACAAATATTGATTTCAAAATTAAAAAGAAATACTACACATTCTATTGTTAACTTATTTTTCGATATTACTACAAATTTCACTCCGGTAAATTTGAAAATTGATAAGAAATCAAAACAAAATTATTTTGTACTAAAATTAAATTCAACTCAAAATAAAGATGATTACATAATTCTCGATATTGATAAGTTGTATAATATTCAAAAAGTTAATTTCCAAATTCAAAATAATTCCGGAACTTACCAAATTTCAAATCTTAAGAAAAATCCCAAAATAACACCTAATTCTTTTGAATTAGAAAAACCAAATGGAACAGACATAATTGATTTAAGATAAAACTCCCATTTATATTGAGATTGATTTTTTTTGATTAATTTGTATTTTTTAAATAACATATTTAGATAAAAGTTCGTATTAAAAAGAAAATTTCATATTTTAAATAAATTCAGGGTCTTTTATGAAAAAATACATTTACTTTATTTCTTTGTGCATATTTGCATTTTTTGCAATAATTTCACAATCGAATGCTATTGCAACAAAGAGAGTTTTGGTAGAAGAGTTTACAGGGGCTTGGTGTCAATTCTGCCCGGATGGAGCGGTTAAACTTGATGAACTCGAAAAACAATACCCCGGGAAAATCATTGGAGTAAAATTCCATAATGGTGACAAAATGGCCATTAAGGAAACTGACACTGTTGGAGCTGCTCTTGGTTTAACCGGATACCCTACAGGAAACGTCGATAGAACAGTTTTTAATGTAGGGGGAACAAATAAAATTATGATGGACAGAGGTTATTGGAAATCAGCAGCAGAAAATGTTATGAATACTGCCGGGATTGCTGATATTTCTTTACAATGGAGTTACAATCCAACAACAAATAAAATTACAGCCGATATTTCTTCAAAATTTGACGAAGCTGTTTCTGATGAAATTCGATTTAATATTTATATTGTTGAAGATAAATGCACTGGAACAGGAACCGGCTGGGATCAAGTCAATTATTATAATACAGTTTCTGGTCATCCTTGTTACGGTTTAGGAAATCCAATTGTAGGTTATGTTCATGATGAAACAGTGCGAGCATTAATGGGTGGTTGCTTTGGGCAAGCAAATTCTATACAAGGGCCTGTATCGGCAGGAAGTGTTTCTACATATAAGTTTGAAATGGCAAAAGCATCAAGTTGGAATATTGATAATATCCGCTTGATTGGAGTTGTTCAATACTATAGTGCATCTGACGCAAGCAAAATTAAGATTATGAACGCTGTAGAAGGTACTAAGGTTTCATCAAAAACTAAAATGACAGTTACCGGTGATCAATTATTCGTGTCGCCTGTAAACAACACTAATACAGTCACAATTAAACTTGAAAATACGAACACAAGTGTAAAAGAATATACTATAAATTTGGAGAAAGCAGCAGGAACAACCTGGAAAGCTTCTATTGAGCCAAATGAATACGTAATTAGCATTCCGGCAGCACAATCATATACCTTTACTTTGAATTTAGAAGCCACTTCTACAGGTTATGGTGAAGCAAATTTAACCATAAATGAAGAAGATGGAATGAAATTCTATGTGACAAACAGAGGTTATTCCGATGATTTAGATTTAGTTCAAGTGATGTTGGATCCCAAAAATGATGCAGCAGGATTAGGAAATTTGATTAAATCATTCCCCGAATATGATAGATTGCAAAATGTTAGTTATAGTGATTTCAATCAAATATATTCCAAGTTTACTAATTTGGGATTAGTAGTCTATAATTCAGGAGATGAAGGTTTTCTTTCAGCTACTGAAAACAGTGTTGTTATGTCCCTAATAAACAAAAAAGTCAATTTGTTGTTTACTGGTACACAAATATTTTATTCCTTCAACCAATATGCACAGACTATTTCCGGCATGCTTGGATTCCGTTGGAATGGTGTTTGCTTCCAAGGACAATCGTCCGGTTCAATCAATATTGCCGGTATTTCAGCAGATCCGGTTTCAGATGGTTTATCTTCACAATATAATTTAATAAAATATCTTTTACACAAAGCTGCTATTACTGACCCATCGGTATGTTCAAAGATTATTACTTTACAAGGAAATGTAGATACAGTTTTGGCAGTTAAGTCACAATTGACTAATTCTCGTGCTGTGTGTTTAGGTATTCAACCAATGAGTATTTCAAATACTACTCAAAGAAATAATTTGGTTTATAATGCCTTGAAATGGGTATTCCAAACTTTACCATCTAATATTCCCGAAATTTATACTCCAACCGGTATAAGTTTTGGTGAAGTTGATGTTGAAAAATCATTAGAAAAGAATTTAACAATTCAAAATACAGGAAAAGCTGATTTAGAAATTGACAATATCAATATTACTAATAATGATGATGGTGCGTTTGTTATCGTTGATTATGGTTTATCGAAAATTGCTCCTGGAGCATCAACTGATGTAATTATCAAATTTGCTCCTTCAACTACTAAATTTTACAATGCTTCTACAGTTGAAATTTCATCTAATGATCCTTTGAAGAAAAAAGCAGTTGTATCATTAACCGGAAAAGGTGCTCCTGCAAACAGCATTCAGGATCTATCCAATGTTAATTTCAATGTTTCACCAAATCCAGTAAGTTTAATGGGTACAGTAAAATT